>Ga0155851_109_pt1 | contig 8838 bp, 9 predicted proteins | sample RifCSPlowO2_01_FD_107505 | JGI IMG/M metagenome (GOLD analysis project Ga0155851, IMG submission 107505) | Candidatus Zambryskibacteria bacterium RIFCSPLOWO2_01_FULL_35_19 | reverse complement strand
CAGGCGACTGCGCTACCGCTGCGCCACCGCGGAATGTTAGGATACACGAACTATTCTACCAAAAAAAGTTTAGTAAGCAAAGGGTTTAGATGAAAGACGAAAAAGTCAAAATATGTTAAAATAGATTACTTATGGGTAAAAAATTTGAAAAAGAAAAAATAGTCCAGATTCTTTTGGTGGTTGTTGTGGTATTGCTTGGGCTGTTTGGATACGGATTTTATAGATATTACAATCTTTCTAAAGATTTTTCAGAAACTAAAACGATTTTAATTGAGACCCAAAAAACTCTTGTTGAAACCAAAGACGAAGTTAGTTATTTGCTTGATAATTTAAATAAAGAACAAGATAAAAATAAAACTTTTGAAGATCAAATAGGGCAGATTGCAAACACGGTTGGCACTTTGGATAAACTTTCTAAGACAGACAAAGAGCTTTTACAAAAATATTCTAAAGTTTATTTTCTAAATGAAAATTATGTTCCTAATGGTCTTTCAGATATTCCAAAAGAATATCTTTTACAAAAAGAGAGAACTTTAAAAATTCATTCTAAAGTTTTGCCTTATTTAGAAGAGATGATTAAAGCAATGAGAGAAAATCAAACACCTATTGAAATAGTTTCTGCTTATCGTTCTTTTGGAGAACAATCTTCATTAAAAAATAATTATAATGTAGTTTATGGCGCTGGGGCCAATACTTTTTCGGCTGACCAAGGATATTCAGAACATCAACTTGGCACTGCCCTTGATTTGACTACAGAAAATTTAGGAGCGAATTTCACTGATTTTGGTGATACTAAAGCTTACCAGTGGCTTCTAGAAAATGCTTATAAATATGGATTTATACTTTCTTATCCTGAAGGAAATGATTATTACCAATTTGAACCTTGGCATTTTCGTTTTGTTGGCAAGAGTTTGGCTAAGAGATTGCACGAAGAGAAACAATTTTTTTATGATTTAAGCCAGCGCAATATAGACGCTTATCTCATAAATATTTTTGATTAAATTTTTTAGGATAAAAAGTTAAATACTGATAAACTTAATATGGATTTGTAAAATCCAGAAAAGAGGGGATATGGAAATCTTGGGTTGTTTGTTAATTGGGTTTTTGTTGGCTGAACTGGTCACAATGGTGACCACACTTTATCTGCACCGAAGCTCAACACATAAAAGTGTGAAATTTCACTTTTTTGTTGAATTTGTTTTTCAGCTAATTCTTTGGCTGATGACGGGGATAAACAGGAAAGAATGGGTAACGGTGCATTGGAAGCATCACTCAGATACTGACAGAAAAGGAGACCCACATAGCCCTGTTTTTTTGGGATTTTGGAGGGTGCAACTGGGGAATGTCTTGCTTTATAGGAAGGCCGCTAGGGATCCAGAAATAATGAAGCTTGGTGAGAAAGTGAATCTCTCGTGGGCAGAAAAAAATCTATTCACCTCACCTCTTCTCGGGCTTTCCATTGGGATTGGGACAGCTTGCTTGATATTTGGCTGGTGGCAAGGACTTTTAATTGCCTTGTTCCACACAGTCTTTTACTTGCAACTAAACTCTCTAGTGAATGCTTATTGCCATCTATGGGGATATCGAAATTTCCCCGAAGCCGACGCTTTCAATAGCAAGTGGGTGGCGTGGATTACCGGAGGAGAAGGTTTTCACAACAATCACCACAAAAAACCGGGAAGTCCAAAACTTTCTAACAAAAAATGGGAGTTTGATATGGGTTGGGCCATTATCGAAACTCTTGAGTTCTTTGGTTTGGCAGAAACAAAATAAGCAGCCCCTCACCTTGAGACATAGGTGAGGGCGTTTTATTTATTTTTTTAAAGGAGTATAATGGAGATATGAAGATAAATATAAAAGCAACAAATATTTCTCTTACTCCGGCTATATCGGAATATATAGAGAAAAAAATTAATACTTTAAATAAATTTTATAAAGAAGATGAAGAGATTATAATCAATGTAGAGGTAGGTAAAACCACAGAACATCACAAATCTGGAGATATTTTTAGAGCCGAGATTCACATCAGGCCTCGTGGCAATGAATATTACGCTTCAGCTGAAACAGAAGATTTATACGCTTCTATTGACCAAGTTAAAAACAACATTGTAAGAGAGCTCACTTCCACAAGAAAAAGAGCAATGAGATTAATTAGAAAAGGTGGGTCTGGTATAAAAAATATATTGAGAGGAGTATCAGATATTGGAGGCAAAAGTTGGAAAAGGATAAGGAATAAAAAATAACAATTTATTTTTGACCTTGCATAAAACTTTCATAAGACATTTCTTTTTTGCCTTCGGGGATTATTTTTAATATTTCAAGATTATTATCTTTTAGTTTTGCATCAGTTATGATTACTCTGATTTTTTTGTTGCCTCTCTCTGTATAAAAATAGGTTCCAGGCCAGTTTTCAAAAGCTTTTATTTTTAGAAAGTTTTTGTAAGGGTCATCTTTTAAATCTATTTCCCCATCTGCTTTTTCAATCTTGCCACATTCGGTCGCAAGATTCTCATTTTGCATAATTGGGTCAATTGCGCCAATAAGCCACTCGGGTAAAATATGGGAAAAAAGGCGCGCGCCTTCCACTGCTAATATTTTTTCCAATTCTTTTCTATTGGGGATATCAGGAATTTCCTTCGTGGCAAGCTCTGAAATGCACGGATAATTTTCTGCTGAAAATTTCCTGCGTAGCACAGCCTCAGTCAGGCTCGCAAGGCATTTCAGAGCTTGCCACTTCGGAAATTTGACTTCTTTCTGCACCACAATCGGTCCCGTATCCATCCCCTCATCAATTTGCATTATAGTAACACCTACATTTTTTTCATCATTTAAAATTTGAGCTTGGATAGGGGAAGCTCCACGATATTTGGGCAAGAGAGAAGGGTGGATGTTTAAAGTTTTATGAATTGGTATATCAAATATTTCCCTTGGAATTATTTTGCCATAAGAAGCAACCAAAAATAAATCCCACTCGTCGCCATTTAAAAAGTTTTTTAAATAATCTTTGGCTGGTTCTTCAAAAGGGGTGCCGTCTTTTTTTAAGCTTCTTAAACTTTTTGGTTGATAGACTGGTATATTGTTTTTTTCAGCCCAAACTTTAGTTGGTGGTGGGGTGATGATGAGTTTCCGCCCTTTTGGTTTGTCTGGACTAGAGACTATTAAATGAGGCACAATGTTGTGCGCTTTTAATTCTTCTAAAACATAAACAGAAAACTCTGATGTGCCAAAAAATGCAAATTTCATAATCTTTTTAATAAATAATAAAATAACACTTCCATTCACTTGTCATCGCTACTACGTGCTGCGGATGTTCGTTCTAGTGTTATTTTATTATTTTCAGTATAGTCTGCGGGTATCATTTCTTTTAAATTGATAGCTTTGTCAGTAAAAAGTATTCCGTCTAGATGGTCGGTTTCGTGTTGGAAAGCTTGGGAGAGCAATCCTGAACCACCCATAGTGAATGGCTTACCTTCTTCGCTGTAAGCTTTGATAAGAGTTTTTTCAGCTCTCTTAACTTTACCATAAAGCCAACGAACAGAAAGACATCCTTCTTCAACTAAAGTTTGTTTTTTTGAAGTTTTTAATATTACTGGATTTATAAAAATCATATCTTTGTAAACAACCTTTCCTTTTTCATTTTTAAGATTATCTTTTTTTTCTACTTCAGATTTTTTATTTCCTATCTTTGTTTCTGCCATTAACTCAAATATTCTTTTAGATATGACAAAAATTCGCAAGTTTTCTCCTATTTGTGGCGCGGCGATGGCTACTCCGTCTTCTTCTGCGTTGAGGGCTTTAATCATTCTCTTCAGGACATCTTTTATCTTAGGGCTTTTTATTTCTGCTACAGGTATTTCTTTGGCAATCTTCCTCAAGATCTTGTTTTCTTTTTGTATGATTACATTATCCATTTAAACTCTAGTTTACCGCATATTATCGGTTTTATCTACCTACAAATCATAACAAATTGTCGGAGTCTACTTTTATTTCAAAATGTGGGGGGAGAGATTTGAGAAGAGAGAAAAGAGAAGGGTCAGATTTAATATGTGAAGTTTGGTTGAAGAGGGGTGTATAATAAAACCAACTACTTTTTTTGAGCTTAATAACAGCGTTAACAGCTGCTTGTTCGCCTTTTTTCTCATGAACGGAAGGAAAGATAGTAATGTCATATTTTCCTTTTGATGTTTTGTTTTGAACTCCGATATTTAGTATTTCAGAAAGTTTTTCTATTTCTTTGGAAACAAAATTTCGAGTACCCCTGACGGTGATTTTAATGAAGAGACCAAATGGTGGATAGTTTAAAACTTTACGGTCTTCAATCTCTTTTTTATAAAATTCCGCTAAGTTGCCATTTATAGCAAACTCAACTGTTGGGTCATCGGGATTGTGGCTCTGGATTAAAAAATTTTCTTTAGCTATATTTTTGGTTTGTAAAATTAGTTTAAATATTTTCTCTCTAATTCTAAAATCAGGAATAGAAAATAGAGAATCAAAAGAAACGATAGCTGAACTCCCCACTTTTTTGTAAAGATAAGGAAAAGCCATCTCTGTTCCCAAAAGAATACTTCCTCTGCTTTCATAAAAATTGTTTGCCATTTTCAAAGCTTGAAGATTAGTGCTGGTGGCGTCTTTGTGGATTTCAAATAAGTTTACTTCCGGAATATCTTTTTTTATTTCTTCGGAAATTCTGTCTATACCAGAGCCAAAAGCAGCTAGTTTCCAACTGCGACAATTTTGACAAACTTCAGCTGCATCTCTTGTTTCTCCGCATTGGTGACATTTAAAAACCCCGTTACTTTTCATTTCATCTGCGGTGTTGAAATTTTTTTTGTTTTTAGTTCTATATAAAATCATAGGAGAGGCACAATTAAAACATTTTACTTGTTCACCGCAGTCTCTACATATAGTAATGCTAGAAAGCCCTTTTCTAACAGCAAAAAGGAAAATATTTGAATTTTTTGAAATGGTCTCTTTTATTAAATTTAATAGTATTGGTGATAAAGTTTTGAATTCTTTTTCTTTATTGGAAATTTTTTTTAAGTCTATTACTTTGGTTTCCACATCTTTTGGTAGTCTCCATTTTACGCTTTCAAACTCTACTATTTCACCTTCTTTATATCTATTTAGGGTTTCAATTCTTAGAAATGAATCTCCAATGACAATACGGATATTTTTTTTATTAGCTAAAATTTCAGCAAAAAATCTTAAATCTATAAAAGGTTTTGATAATGTTTTCCATCCATTTTCATTTTCTCTGTCTATAATAATAGTGCCGAAATCATTTCTAGGTAAAAATAGCCATTGGGCAGTGGCGATGATAAGTATTGGATGAGTGGTTTTTGAAGCTCCCTGCCACTTTTTCTTTAATTCTTTTTTGTTTAATTCATTATGAAAAGCGTAAACAAAATTTTCAATACCTCTTTCCAATTTTTCTTTAGCTTGTTTTATGTCTTGGTTTTTTGATAGGCAAAGGAAAACAGATTTTTTTTTGGCAAACTCTTCTCTGATGAGGGAACGATAATGAATAAACTTTTCTTCGTCGGGAACCTGCAATACTGCCACTTCACTTTTGGTTTTGTCGTCAGGATTACCAAGGGCGGTCATTGAGTTACCAAGAGGAACCCTTTGGGACAAAGACAGTTCAAGGGTTCCCTTTGGTAGCGACAGTATGCTTGGATTTTCTAAAACAAAAGAAGGTATGAGATGAGAGAGGATATTGCCTTGGTTAGTGACGAAGTATTTGGCGGTGATTTTCACAGCTTCTAAAAATTCTTTTTGTAAAAAAGGTTTGGAGTTTAGAGAAATTATCTTTTTTAATTGAAAATTGGCTCTTTTTAATTCTGTTTTTGATTCAGTAGCATTTTTGCTTTCTATAACTAAAGCATTAACGCTTTTGTTCCTGATATTAACTTTTACTAAAGATCCTGGCTCTATCTCTTTAGATGAAAAATAAGATAAAGAATCTTTGTTTAAACCTTTAGAAAATGGGAGACATTCAATGATATACATATAAAGATTGTGGCAGAGATTTAATGAAAGCTCAATATTGCTCTAATAGTCAGTTACTTGTAGTATTTGATTATGAATATGAAAATTTTTTCTAAAAAACTCGGTATTGATTTGGGGACAGCTAACACTTTAGTTTTTTTACCCGGTAAAGGAATAGTTTTAAATGAGCCTTCGGTGGTGGCTATATCACTTGAAGATAATAGAATCTTGGCAGTTGGGAATGAGGCCAAAGTGATGATTGGTAGGACGCCAGAAGCCATCACGGCTTATAGACCAATGAAAGATGGAGTGATCGCTGATTATAAAGTGACTGAAGCAATGCTCTCTTATTATATGAAAAAAGCTTTAGGTGGTTGGAGCTTTATGAAGCCAGAAGTATTAATAAGTGTGCCAGCCGGAGTAACCTCAACTGAAAGAAGGGCAGTCATTGAAGCGGCTATTAAAGCTGGAGCTAAAAATGCTTATGTGGTCAAGGAGCCGATTTTAGCCGCTATCGGAGCCGATATTCCAATTTATGAAGCTAAGGGAAATATGATCGCTGATATAGGGGGAGGAACAACAGATGTGGCGGTGATTTCTTTAGGAGGAATCGTGTCTTCCACGTCGGTTAAATGTGCTGGTAATAGGATTGATGAATCTATTGCTGATTATATAAAAAAGACTTTTAACTTAGCGATAGGAGACAAGACAGCTGAAAATATAAAAATGAAGATAGGCTCGGCTTTGCCAATAGATGAAGAACTTTCAATGATTATAAAAGGAAGAGATCTTGTATCTGGTTTGCCTAGATCTGTTGAAATAAAAACCAACGAGATAGTCAAGGCCATCTCTAGAGAATTGCGTGAGATTATCAAAGCTGTTAAAGATGTTTTACAAGAAATTCCACCTGAGTTGGCTGCTGATATTATTGACCAAGGTATTATTATGACTGGAGGAACTTCTTCTCTTCGTAATTTACCCGAACTTATTTTTAGAAGGGTTGGAGTGAAAACCACTCTTGCTAAAGACCCGCTCTTCTGTGTGGCAAAAGGCACAGGTATTGCTTTAGAACATTTAGGAGCTTATAAAAAGACGATGATTTCTAAAAGATAAAACATTACACCAATACACTAATGAGCACGAATAACACAAATAAAAAAAAGGAGATTCATCATGCTAATGTTTTAATAGGGAAAGAAAATTATCATGATTTTGTTTTTGATATTTTATTAAATGATTTGGATTTTGATATAAAAGCTAACCCTGATTTTTTGTTTGTAGAGAAAGATTTTTTAGGTATTGATGATGCCAGAGATTTGGAGAGATGGGTGGCAGGAAAACCTTTAATAGGAGAGATTAAAGTTTCTTTTATTGTTTCCAAATCAATTACTTATGAAGCTCAAAATGCTTTACTTAAAGTTTTGGAAGAACCACCAGTGGGGACTTATTTTTTTATAAATTTAGATAGTCTTGGAGGACTTTTGCCAACTTTTCTTTCAAGGGTTAGGATTTTAGACGCTTTTTTGGTATCTGAATCTGAAAATATTGGAGAATCTGAAGAAAACAACACTTTAAAATTTTTGAATTCTAAAATAAAAGAAAAGTTTGCTATTACTCGCTCTTTGGCTAAAAATAAAGATAAAACTCCGATGAAAGAATTGATAAGTAATTTGGAAGAAATTTATTACAAAAGTTATAACAAAGATATTGCAAATGATACTGAAAAAGCTAGAGCGATGAAAAATATACTGACGGCTAAAATATTTGCCTCTACCAAAGGGTCTTCTCCCAAGATGCTTTTGGAGTGGCTTTCTTGTGTGCTATAATAATTACCAAGGACAGCCCTTAAGCTGACTGGTCCCAAAGGACTGCCTTTGGTAATTATGTTTGATTTTTCAGAACTAAAACAGAAAAGTAAAGATGTAGAAGAATGGCTCTCAAAAGAGTTATCTGGTATTAGAACTGGCAAAGCTACTCCCACTATTTTAGATTTTGTGCAAGTAGAAGCTTATGGTTCAAAGATGCCCATCAGAGAATTAGCCAATATGGTGGTGGAAGATGCCAAAACTGTCAGACTAGAGCCGTGGGATATTAAAGTTGGTAAAGATATAGAAAAAGCTATAACAATTTCAAACTTAGGTTTATCAGTGGCTCCTTTTGAAAAAGGGCTTCGGGTTATTTTTCCAGAATTGACAACCGAGAGGAGAGAACAATTTAAAAAAGTAGCCAGAACAAAGTTTGAAGAAGGTAAAGTTTCTTTAAGAACTTTGCGAGATAAAATATCAAAAGCTATTGATGAAAAAGAAAAAGCGGGCGGGATGGGAGAAGACGATAAGTTTAGATTGAAAGATGAAATGCAAAAAATAATAGACGAATCTAATAAGAAATTAGAAGAATTAGTGGTTAAAAAAGAAGAGGAAATAAAAAAATAATATAAATGTCATTTTTAATTTTTTTGATTGTCTTGGGATTGCTTGTTTTTGTCCATGAGCTTGGACATTTTTTGGCTGCTAAGAAAGCTGGAGTCAAAGTGGAAGAGTTTGGATTTGGTTACCCGCCACGGGCTTTGAAGCTCGGTAGTCGGTGGGGAACACTGTTTACTTTAAATTGGATCCCTTTTGGTGGTTTTGTAAAAATTTTTGGTGAAAATTATGAGGAAAATTTAGTTTATAAAAAGGAACAAAAACATACTGTTCCTGCGTTAGGTCATAAGGATAAGGCTCTTGGAACAGTAGTTTTTGTTCCTTCTTCTTTTACTCAAGTTTCTAAAAAATGGCAGGCTGCGATTTTGGCGGCAGGTGTAACTTTTAATATTATTTTTGCTTGGCTAATTTTATCTTTAGGATTTAT
>Ga0155851_113_pt1 | contig 14560 bp, 14 predicted proteins | sample RifCSPlowO2_01_FD_107505 | JGI IMG/M metagenome (GOLD analysis project Ga0155851, IMG submission 107505) | Candidatus Zambryskibacteria bacterium RIFCSPLOWO2_01_FULL_35_19 | reverse complement strand
AACAATTGAAACGACAACTAAAGCCAAAGAAATGGCCCAACCAAGACTTTCGGCTGAATCTATAATACGAGATAGTTTTTCTATAGCTGTTTTGTTTTCAAAATAATTAATTTTGTCTATTATTTTATCCCCTTCACTTGAAAGAATATCTTCTTCATTTAAAAAATTAGCAATGCCTTCGTATTGAGAAGGTTGTTTGGCTTTTATATTTAAAACTGCTCCAAGCGGATTTTCTCCCAACTCTTCCAAAGCTTGCAAAGTAATCTGGTCATTTTCATGTCTCAATTTAAATTTTTCTAAAGCTTCTTCTCGGCTGATATATTCAACAGTATTTACTTCAGGCAATGCCTCTATCTTGGTCTTCAAAGAAACAATATCTTCTTCAATCGCGGTAGCTACGAAATAGACATTAATATCTACTTTGTCACGCAATTCATTCATAGTGATATTCAAAATAGCGCTAACGAAAACAACCGAACCAATAACAGAAAGAGTGATAACCATCACCAACATAGAAGCAAAAGAAACATAACCACTACGCGAAAAATTAAAAATTCCTGATTTAATTATTCTCTTTAATTTTGTTGTAAATTCTGATTTTTCCATCCCGTTAGAAATAGAAGATTACACACTCTAGGGTGCTCTCTTTTACTTTATTTAATCTACTAATTGTGTTTTTCATATTTTTAATCTTCGTGATTTCTAACGGGATCCATCCCATTTATAAAATATACTTTCCCGTTATATCATCTCTTATCATCTTGCCATCTTGCATAGTTATCACTCTTTTGCCGATTGAATCAATAACTCCTTTATTGTGAGTGGTCAAAATGACGGTAGTTCCTAAATCATTTATTTTTTTTAAAATTTGAACAATATCATAAGTATTGACTGGGTCTAGATTGCCAGTTGGTTCATCTGCAATGATTATATCAGGTTGATTGACGATTGCTCTAGCGATAGCCACTCTCTGTTTTTCACCACCAGAAAGTTCGTTTGGGAAATTCCAAATCTTACCTCCCAAATCTACCAATTCTAAAACGTGAGGGACATCAGATTCTATTTCATTATCAGGCCTGCCCGCTGCTTCCATAGCAAAAGCAATATTTTCGTAAACATTTTTTTGAGACAAAAGTCTAAAATCTTGAAAAACAGCTCCTATTTTCCTTCTCACAAAATTTATTTCTTCACCAGAAAGAGTGTGTATATCAGTATCATGAAGCATTACTTTGCCTCCCGTTGGTTTATCTTCCGCTAAAAGCATCCGCAGTAAAGTAGTTTTACCGGCGCCACTTGGTCCAACAATAGAGACAAACTCATTAGGGTCTACAGAGAAAGAGACCTTGTCTAAAGCGATATAATCATCATCGTATTTTTTTGAGACATTATCAAAAACTATCACCCCTCTATTATACTACATTTTAAATTTTTACAAACTTTTCTCCGCCTCAATAAACTTGTCTAATTTACCTTCTTCTAAGACAGCTTCCACATCACTGGTTTCCACTTCGGTGCGATGGTCTTTGACTAGTTTGTATGGGTGCAGGACATAAGAGCGGATTTGATTGCCCCAAGTTATTTCAGTAGTTTTACTCACATACATATTTTCTTGCTTTTCAATCCTTTTATCTTCCAAAGCTTTAAATATTTTACCTTTTAGAATAGCTAAAGCTTTTTCTTTATTTTGGGCCTGACTCCTCTCTCCATCTGCTTGAGCTGAAAGATTAGTTGGAATATGGACTATACGCACAGCCGTCTCTCTTTTGTTTACATTTTGACCACCTGGTCCACTGGAACGAGAAAGTTCTATTTTAAGTTCTGATAGCGGTAATTCTATTTCCCCGCCAGAGGCGGGTCCGCCTTTGGCGGAAAATTTTGGTATCACCTCCACCATAGAAAAGCTAGTATGTCTCTTTTGATTTGCATTGAAAGGAGAAATCCTTACTAATCGATGCACTCCCGATTCATTTTTGAGGACCCCATAGGGTCCGAAACCCCGCGAAGCTTTCTTTGACCCTCTGTAGCCTTGTGCGAAAGGGGTAGCGAAGTGGGGCCCAATAATATCAACAGTGACATTTCTATAACCTCCATGATCATTTTGATTTTCATGCAATACATAATAACTCCAACCTTTATTTTCAAAATATTTAAAATACATCTTTAAAAGCATAGCCGAAAAGTCTTCCGAATCATCACCTCCAGCACCAGAAAAAATAGTCATCACCGCATCCCCCCTATCATATTGACCCACTCCTTCCAATTCATCTTTCAAATTTTGAATTTCTTTTATAATCTCTTGAGCTTTTTCTTTATCAGACCAAAAATCAGGGCTTGTCATCTCCTCTTCCAATTCCTTTATCTTTTGTTCTATTTCTTGCTTTTCCATATATTTTTGGAGCCGACTGTCGGACTTGAACCGACCACCTACGGTTTACGATACCGTTGCTCTACCAGATGAGCTAAGTCGGCTATATTCCAATTATGTTATGGAGCCGGAGGAGAGAATCGGACTCTCGACCTCGTTCTTACCAAGAACGCGTTCTGCCACTGAACTACCCCGGCCTATATCTCCTATAGATTTATATCATATCTATTTGGTTTTTTCATCCTTTAAAAATTCTTCACTAGATTCATAATCTTTATAAAGCATAGCGAAACCAGAGAGAGCAAAAAGAAAGACTAAAAATGGAATAACCAAAAAATATTGAGCAGAAAATTCAGCTAAACGAGAACCAAGGAAAACTAAGGTAAAATCAAAAGGCAGATAAAATAAAGCATTGATAAAAGTAAAGGTCCAAAAATTTATTTTACTTAACCCTGAAGCATAAGAAAGGAGTTCGGGCATACTGATAAAACCGACTCTAGCTTTAATAAAAGACTTTGTATTACTTATTATATTAACTGTCTTTAAAACTTTTTCTACATTTTGAGAACCAGCAAAAAAGTTTAATACTCTAGCTCCATATTTTCTACTCAAGAAAAAACAAACCGATGAACCTAAAATATCTCCCAAAAATACGATTAGTAAACCTTTAACACTACCAAAAAGAGCTCCAGAAATTATATACAAAGGAGTTCCTCCTAAAGGAGCGATAATCAAAGTGGTCATTTTTAAAATAATCACCAAAAGTGGAGCAAAGATACCAAAAGCTTGCACTTGAGATTGAAGTTCCCCACTTCTAATCATTATTATAGATACAATAAAAATAGCCAAAATGACCACAAACCATACAATTTCCAATAGAGTGCTTCTGTTCTTTTTCATAATTATTAATTCATTTTATCTTACATACTCTATTTAATTCTGCTAAATCTTCGGCAGATAATACCAAAGAAGTTTCAGTGTCGGTGCCAGTGATGTAATACATTATTGATTTGGCATTTTCTACATGATCCATACCTAAAGCGTGGCCAAACTCGTGAGTCAAAGCAAGTATCAAATCTTTTTTATTATTAAATTGGTAAATATTTATCTCTTTGCCGGTATATTCGGCCTGATTAAATTCAAGACTCTGATTGTATTTTTGATTATAACTTTCAGCCACTTTGTTGTATTCAGTTGCTTTGATGTTACGTTCTTTTAAAAGTTTATTTAACTCGCTAGTTAAAATATTTATAGATGAAGATTCTTTATTTAGTCTTGTCGCCTCTGTATTTAGATACAATCTCTCTTTCTCCAAAGCTTCAAATTTTTCTTTTGGAGCCCCACCTTTACTATTCCAAAAAGCGATTTCATTTTCATAATCATCTTTTCTATTTTCAAATAAATTTAAATCTTTTTCGTATGAATAAATTCTTTCATCATATTTATTTTTAAAAACGCCAAAATCAACATCTAGTTTTTTAAAAACATCTTCTATAGCTGAAAGTCCAAATTCAGTTTTTTGTTTTTGGACTGTTTCTAACTGTCTTTGGTCATATATTAAATTTATTTTAAAATCAGCTTCCGGTTCATAAACAAAAATATCCCGGCCAAGAGCTTTTTCCCAAACTACTTCCGATTCGGCTACATATTTTTTGAAATCTTCTTTAGAAACGTTAAACTGATTGTCAAATACACCAATACTGTATTTCAACCCTTTATCACAAGGATTAATGGAATATTGATAAAAAAAGTAGCCCAGATATCCAAAAGATCCAACTAAAAACAAAGAAACCAAGACATTTTTCAACAATTTCATATTTAAAATTTAACACAAAAAACACTTTTATAAAATAATCTCTTAGACTATCTTGCCACGAAGTTTTTTATGAAATCCAATAGCAAATCTGTGAGCTTCTGCATTGGCAAGTAAAATTTGATTTTCCCACTTCACTAAAGCTCCGCGGGACAGGTCTAATTTTTCAATTTTTAAATCTTGTAATTTTTCAATACCTAATATTTTTATTGGTTTATGTTTTTCATCTTTAACTACCGAAACCACTGGAATATTTATTTTATTTTCCTTTAAAACTTTTTCCATTATATTTTTTTGAGCTTTACCCCCATCAACTACAATCAAATTAGGTCTTGCCCATTCATTATGATTAAGTCTCCGAGAAAGCACTTCCAAAAGAGCTTCAGTGTCATTTATGCCCGGATTTTCTTTAATCTTAAACTTACGATAATCAGATTTTTTTACTTCCCCATCTTCAATCACAGTCATTACTCCCACCACATTTGTTCCTGACAGATGAGCTATGTCATAAGATTCAATCCTAAATTTAGTGTCAAGGTTCAACCTTGACACATCATCTTTTAAGAGAGAGACATCTTGAATGTGATTTAAGGTGAAAATAGTTTTTTTAATTTTTTGAGCTTTTTCAAATTCTCTAGATTTGGCAAAACCTTTCATTTGTTTTTCCAAATTTTTGATGAGTTTATCTTTATTGCTTTCAAAAAACAAAGTAATATTTTTAATAGTTTTAGAGTATTCCCTTTTAGTAATCTCACCGGTGCAAACTCCCGGACAGAGACCAATTTGGCGATTAAAACAAGGTTTTGACCTCACCCCCTGCCCCTCTCCTTGTGAAAGAGATGGGAGAAGGAATGGAGTACATTTGTCTCTAAAAGGAAACATCTTGCGAATTATTTTCATAGCTTCCTTAAGTTGCGAACCATTTGGAAAGGGACCAAATGAATATGCAATATCAGAATTGAGCAAATCTGTTGAACCATCACCTTGAGAAAAGCCTCGGGAGGAGCGACGGCGACGGACGGAGGAAATTTTTAGCAAAAAATTTCCGTGCTTTTCGAGAGGTGTGGTGAATAAAGATTTACTCAATTCTCTTTCCCTCATTACTAAAACTCTCGGGAAATCCTCCTTGGTGATAACCACATAATTAAAACTTTTATTATCTTTTTCTTTTGTATTGGCTTCGGGCTGATACTTTTTAATAAGATTGGCTTCCAAAATTAACGCCTCCAAAACTGAATCTGTTTTTATAAACTTGATATCATCAAATTCGGATAGCATTTTGGATATGAGAGGTCCTCTGGTACTTTCAATATTTTTATTGAAATAACTTTTCACTCGGTCTCGCAAACTAGTAGCTTTGCCCACATACAAAACTCTCCCGCCCTTCATGAATTTATAAACCCCCGGCGCCTCCGGCAATTTTGATATAATTTTCTTTACCCCGCGAAGCTTTAGCGAAGTGGGGTTTATTTCTTTATCCCGCATAGCTTTAGCGAAGTGGGATTGACTATTCATAATCTATATTATACCATATGTACAGGAGAAAAACATATGCGATTTAGCAATTACTTTATTAAAGAAATTGACGATCTTGGGGAGAGCTTTGACTTAGACCCCTTCCTGCCGCAAAGAGGTTCTGAGGAAAGAGAGAGGATTTTTGACGGAATCACTCGCGTCATTAAAGAGGTGGCGACCCAAAACGGAACCGTCTTGGACGAAAAAATTCTCATTCGACTGACAAACGAGTTCGCATACTGCTTTGGGATAAATCGTGGACGCTTCTGGGATGCGGCGGATTTGTTTCAGCCTTCCTTGGCACAGATTGGTGTCAAGCGTAAGAATTACAAGTTGATAAAGGAAAGCAAAAACAAAGAGCCGGTATGGATCAGAAAGAGCTGACCCAACTCAGTTATCTTGCAAAAGGCATCGAGCGATCGATGCCCTTTTCTTTTATTTATTTTTTATAAGCTTTGTATTCCTTCAAAGCTTTTTTCAAATATTTAGCAGTATAAGAATTGCTATTATCAGCTACTTCTTCTGGTGTCCCTTTAGCTACTATATTGCCACCACCACTACCTCCATCTGGTCCAATATCAATAATATAATCACAAGATTTTATAATATCCATATTATGCTCTATGACTACCACTGTGTTGCCTTTATTCACCAATTTTTGCAAGATCTCTATAAGCTTTTTTACATCTTCATAATGAAGACCAATAGTCGGCTCGTCGAGAAGGTAAATTGTTTTTTGTAAATGAGGTCTGTAAAGCTCGGAAGAAATCTTGACTCTTTGAGCTTCTCCGCCAGAGAGAGTAGTAGCTGATTGACCAAGCTCCAAGTAACTAAGCCCGACATCATCAAGAGATTTTAACCTATCATAAATAGCTGGGATATCTTCAAAAAATTTTAAAGCTTCCTCTACTGTCATCGTCAAAACATCATAAATATTTTTATGTTTGTATTTAACTTCTAAAGTTTCTTTCATAAATCTTTTACCATTACAAACATCACAAGGCACATAAACAGTCGGCAAAAAGTGCATTTCCACCTCTATTTCACCATTACCATGACAAGTTTCGCAACGACCACCTTTTACATTAAAAGAAAAGCGACTGGCCTTCCACCCCCTAGCCCGCGCTTCCGCCGTTTCGGCAAAAAGTTCACGAACAAATGTCCAAGCTCCTGTATAAGTAGCGGGATTTGAACGAGGTGTTCTACCAATTGGAGATTGATTGATCAAAATCGCCCTCCCCAAATATTCGGTCCCAGTAAAGGACTTGCAGTTATAAATTTCAGCAGAGCGATACTTGCGTTCAAAACGGGCCTGCAAATTTTTATGCAAAATTTCATACACAAAAGAAGATTTACCCGAACCAGAAACACCTGTTATGGTGATAAATTTTCCAAGTGGTAATTTTACATTTAAATTTTTTATATTAAAGATATTGCCACCAGTTATTTGTATCTCTCCTTTTGGACTTTCTCTTCTTTTTTCTGGAATTTCAATCACTTTATCTCCTCGTAAATAATCCAAAGTATCGGAGCCAGATTTATTTTCTTTAGCGGTAAGCAAATCATCTAAATATCCAGACACCACAATATGACCACCATGAATACCGGCCTTAGGTCCAATATCAACGATATAGTCAGAGGCAAAAATAGTATCCTCATCATGCTCAACCACTATGATAGTGTTGCCAAGGTCTCGCAAAGATAGCAAAGTTTTGACCAAACGAGCATTGTCTCTAGAATGAAGACCTATGGTTGGCTCATCCAAAACATACAAAGCTCCAACAAGTCCCGAACCAAGTTGACTTGCCAAACGAATGCGTTGCGCTTCACCACCAGAGAGCGTGTTGGCTCGACGATCTAAAGACAGGTATTCAATACCAACGTTGACCATAAACTCTAGTCTTGATTCTATTTCTTTTATTACCACTTTTGAAATATTTTTCTCTCTCTCGGTAAGTTTTAATTCAATAAAAAAGTCATAGGCATCTTTGATGGACATAGCCGTTAATTCAACAATATTTCTGTTGCCGATCAATACTTTTAAAGCTTCAGGACGAAGTCTAGCGCCAAGACAAACTTGGCAAACATCTTTACCAAAAAGATGCTCCGTCCCCAAACCATTACATTCAGGACAAGCGCCATAAGGCGAGTTGAAGGAAAAAAGTCGTGGTTCCACTTCTGGATAAGAGTAGCCATCTTTAGGACAAGAAAGTTTGTTAGACATAAAAAATTCTTCCGGTGTGTAATCTTTATCTTTCTCAAAAGACATATCTCTGAATATAATTTTGACAAGCCCTTCAGACTCTTCCAAAGCTTTTTCTAAATCTTCTGAAAGTCTCTCTTCGGCACTTTTTGGGTCATCCAAAAAATCTAAAATGCTTATACTATCCACCAAAACGTCAATATTATGTCTCTTTGTTTTGGACAAAACAATTTGTTCACGCAAAGATTTTTTCTTACCATCTACCAGCACATATGAATAACCTTTACCCAATAGATCATAAAGTAGCTGATAGTATTCTCCTTTTCGCCCACGAATTAATGGAGCAAAAATTTCTACATAAACAGGCAAAGTAATTTTAGTAGACCTAACTCTCCCCTTCCCCTCTCTTAAATTAAGAGAGGGGCCGAGCACAGCGAGAGGGGGTGAGTTATTTTCTTTTTTGAATTTTATCTTTTGAGTTTTTATTTTTTCTAAGACAAAGTTTTTAATTTCTTCATTTGAAAGTTTGTTGATTTCATCTCCACAAACCAAACAATGAGGATGACCGATACGTGCATAAAGTATACGCAAGTAATCATAAATTTCAGTAATGGTTGCTACCGTAGAACGAGGATTATTTGAACGACTTTTTTGGTCTATAGAAATAGCAGGACTAAGCCCTACAATCTCATCTACATCTGGTTTTTGCATCTGACGCAAAAACTGCCGAGCATAACTAGAAAGCGACTCCACATATCGCCTCTGACCTTCAGCAAAAATAGTATCAAATGCCAAAGAAGACTTTCCGCTTCCAGAAAGCCCTGTAAAAACAACCATCTTATTGCGAGGCATCTCCACTGTAATATTTTTCAAATTGTGAGTTCTTGCTCCTCGGACTATAATTTCCTCTTGACCTGAAATGAGCGAAGAGTTTTTTGTTTCTTTTTTGTTCATCTCGTTAAAAATTTTAAATACGGACAAGACCTGTGGCTTGCCCATAGGTTTATATGCAATTTATTGCACCAGTATAATATCACACTTTTTTGATTTTTACTAAAAACATGATATATTTTCTTTAGGAGAATAATCATGAAAAAGCTTTCGTTCTTTTTGAGTTTTATCACTCTCTTGATTCCTGTGAATGTGATGGCTTGCAGTTGCGGACCTTCAACCGTTCAAGAGAATGTGAAATGGGCGGATGTCATCTTCGCCGGAGAGGCAACCAAGGTTGAATATATCGAAGCCGATAGCGATGCTTTGGATGAACCTCGGATTATCGTCACCTTCACAGTTTCTCAATTCTGGAAGGGTGATGTCAGAAAAACCATCATTCTCCACACCACGTACAATAAATACTCTTGTGGAGGGTATTACTTCGAAGAAAGCCAGAAGTTTATCGTTTACGCAAAAAAGTACTTGGCTGAAGATTGGCTTGGTAGTGGTAGACCAAAACTTTCTGGCATCACATACCCCAAACCAGATGAGTTGGTTTTGGGAACAGTTCTTTGTACAAGAACCAATTTTCTTGCTCGAGCAGATGAAGATATCAAAATGCTCGGGAGAGGAGAGACTCCAAAATAACACAGTCCAGCAAGATCGCTCTGTGGTAATACCACCGAGCGATCTTTCTATTTAAGCAAGAGATTCCTAGGTGTTTTTTGGATTTTTAAATTTTTTAATTTTAGAAGTTGTGTTTAACTTTTCCAGTTCCAAAATCTCATCACGCAAAAGTGCAGCAGTTTCAAAGTCCAATATTTTAACACTCGCTTCCATTTGTTTTTCTTTCGAGCGAATGAGCTTTGTGATTTTCGCTCGCCCCGAGCTCGTCGAAGGGTCTATGCCACCGAGATCTATTTTAGTTAGCTCATCTACGGCTTTACTGTGTTCTGATCGCAACTGATCAGTAATATCTTGAATTTTTTTGATAATAGTTTTTGGAGTAATTTTGTGTTTTTTGTTATAAGCAATTTGCTTTTGTCTGCGACGACTAGTTTCTTCTATTGCTCTCTCCATAGAACCCGTCATCCTATCGGCATATAAAATAACTTTGCCTTTTACATTTCGCGCCGCCCGACCAATAATCTGAATAAGAGATGTATCGCTTCTAAGGAAGCCTTCTTTATCTGCATCTAAAATACCAATCAAAGTCACTTCTGGCAAATCCAATCCCTCTCGCAAAAGATTGACTCCAATCAAACAATCAAAACCTCCGGCTTTAGGGCCTTTACGGAGTCTAGTCAAAATCTCAATCCTCTCTATTGTTTTGATATCACTATGAAGATATTCCGCTTTTATCCCCTTTTCCTTCAAATATTCTGACAGGTCTTCAGCCATTTTTTTGGTAAGCGTAGTTGCTATTACCCGCCCTCCAGCTTTTATATTCTTTTCCGCCTCATTTATAAAATCTGCGATTTGACCTGGGTAGTCCAAGAAAGACTTCTCGAGAGCAACTCTCGGACCGCGACTGGCGGGAGAGTGAGGGGATTTTTCAGTAGAAAAATACCCCGGTTGCTCGAGAGAATGTCTTTTTGGACTACCCAACTTGGCAACAATAGGCCGCACCTCAATCATCGGATCAACAAGTCCTGTGGGGCGGATTACTTGTTCAACTATTTGCTCACTATGCTCGGCTTCATAATGACTAGGTGTCGCGGATGTATAGATGACTTGCCCTACCCTCTCTTCAAATTCTTTAAACTTCAGTGGTCTATTATCTTTAGCGCTCGGCAATCTAAAACCATAATCAACGAGCGACTGTTTTCGAGAAGCGTCCCCCGCATACATCGCTCCGATTTGAGGCACTGTCACATGAGACTCATCAATTATTGTCAAGAAGTCGGGAACCACCTCACCCCTTGCCCCTCCCCTTAATAAGGGGAGGGGTTGGGGAGGGGTTTTCCTAAAATAACTAAGCAGAGTATCAGGCGCTTCACCTGCTTTTTTATCAGAAAAATGTCGTGAATAATTTTCAATACCATTGCAATAACCCATTTCTTTAATAAGAGCCAAGTCATAGCTAGTTCGTCTTTTTAGTCTCTCGGCTTCTAAAAGCTTTCCCTCTTTTTCAAATTTTTTTAACTGCACCGCAAGCTCTGCTTTAATTGTCTTAAAAGCTTTTTCACTCTGTTCTTTAGTAGAAATAAAATGCTTAGCAGGGAAAAGAAAGAAAATTTTAACATCTTCTAAAATAGCGCGAGTAATAGCGTCAATTTTTAAAATATTTTTAATTATTCCGTCTTCTATTTCCACTCTAAAAATAATTTTTTCTGAAACAGGCATTATTTCAACTGTATTACCGAGAGCCCTAAATTGTCCGGAAGACAAATCAGCATTTGTTCGTTCAAAATGAATACCTATAAGTTTGCGAACAAATTCTGCTCGCGATATCTTTCTACCCTTTTCTATTTTCAAATTTACTTTTTCATATTCTAAAGGTGAACCAAGTCCATAAATACAAGATACAGAAGCGACGATGATAACATCTTTTCTGGTGAGCAGAGCTTGAGTAGAAGCATGACGAAGTCTTTCTATTTCTTCGTTTATCATTGCTTCCTTCTCTATATAAGTATCAGATATCGGCATATATGCTTCCGGCTGATAATAATCATAGTAAGAGACAAAATAATGAACCGCGTTGTCAGGAAAAAACTCACGATATTCTTGAGCCAATTGAGCAGCTAAAGTTTTGTTGTGAGCAATAACAAGAGTTGGCTTTTGAATTTCAGCAATAACGTTTGCTACTGTAAAAGTTTTCCCAGAACCAGTCACACCTAAAAGAGTCTGGTGCTTCAAACCATTTTTTAAACCTTGTGTTAATTTTTTTATGGCCTCTGGCTGGTCTCCAGCTGGCTCAAAATCTTTTTTTATCTTAAATTCCATCCCGTTAGAAGCAGGAAATCACATTACTAAATACTGCAATTTACTACTTAATTAAACTATTTATAAAGAATCCCGCTTTTGATTTCCGTGGCTTCTAACGGGATCCATAATAGCTAAAACTCTACCATAAAATCACCAAACTACACTATTATTTTGGCTATTTTTTTCAAACGATATAGTGCTATACTCTCCATATGGAAAAACAGACATACCCAATGCGAATCAACAAATATTTGGCGCTCAATAAGCACTCTACTCGTAGAGGAGCTGATGAACTTATTTCTCAAAAAAAAGTCTTTATAAACAACAAGCTGGCCGTGCTTGGTGACAAAGTTAAAGAAACAGACAAAGTAGAAGTGCGTTTTCGTGGCAAACAAAAACCTTATATTTATATTGCCTATAACAAACCCAAAGGTATAGTCACACATTCAGCCCAAGAAGGAGAACAGGAAATAAAAACTGCTGTCGCCATCAAAGATGTCTTTCCCATTGGCAGATTAGACAAAGAATCTGGTGGACTAATAATACTTACCAATGATGGCCGTATCACCGAAAGACTGCTCGGACCAAATCATCTCCACGAAAAAGAATACTTGGTCAAAACTAAAGAAAAACTCCGTAGCAGTTTCAAAGAAAAAGCAGAGGCGGGAGTAAAAATAGAAAAAGAAAAAACAGGCAAATGTAAGATTGAAATTATAAACGACCGCCTATTTAAAATAATTTTAACTGAAGGTAAAAAACACCAAATACGCCGTATGTGCGTGGCCTTATTTCAAGAAGTAGCGGACCTCAAACGCGTGCGTATTATGAACATAAAACTTGATAAATTGAAAAGTGGTGAATACCGCAAAATAGAAGGAGAAGAACTTCAAACTTTTCTAAAAAATCTAGATTTAGCTTAAGTCTTTTGTTGATGTACCACCATCTGGGGGAATGGAATTTCAATACCTTCTTTATCAAAAGCTATTTTTAATCTTTTACGCAACTCTCCTGTAACCTCCCACTGTTTTAATGGCTCTGTATCTCCAAGTATTTTTATCATCACCGCCGAATCAGCAAAATCATCTACTCGCAAAAATTGGGGTGCTTTTATAATAAAATCTTTCCAATCTTGGTCCTCGGCCAAATCATTGCCAACTTTATTTACCACCTCAATCACTTTTTCCAAATCTGCATTATATGAGACACCCATATTCAAATTTACTCGAGCATAATTTTTAGAAAGATTGGATATTTTTTTCATTTCTCCGTGTGGTATATGATGGACAGTCCCATCTAAATCTCTCATAGTTGTCATTCTTAAAGTTATATCTTCAACTGACCCACAAGTACCATCAGAGCAGACTACATCACCGACTCTATATTGGTTTTCAAGAATTATAAAAAGTCCAGCAATAACGTCTCTGATAAGATATTGAGCGCCAAAACCTAAAGCCAGACCAGCCACTCCAGCGGCTGCAATCAAAGGTCCTATATCTATACCAGCTTCTGACAAAAGCATCATAAGGGCTACGATCCATATAAGTATTTTAATAGTGCTATGAAAAATTTGTATCAAAGTATCTTCTCTTTTTTTCTCGGCTTCTTTGCTCAAAAAATGATCTGGCTTGATAGCTTTCCTGATAACCCTGTCCAAAATAGTTTTTAAAAATTTCTGAACCAAAAAAGAACCGACCAAAATAACCAATATAGTGAGCCCATGTTCTTGAAACCAAATTTTAGTTAAATCAATTATTTTTTCCGTAACTGAAATCATAAAAACATTCTAACATATTTTACCAGTAAGTAAAAAAGTTTCAGCTCGCCATAAAGACGAGCTGACCCAGCCCCCACAAAATCCTATCTAAAAGACTTTGAACCAAATCCTCGTGTAGCTCCCCCTGTAGTTGGTGGAACAAGAAGCAACGTCTGTTTTTTTATACTCATAATAACTCCCCTTATTGCTTCATCTGTATTCTTGCTTATTTCCTCTTCAAGAATACGAATTACATCCTCCAACACCCTGTCTCTGGCAGTATTTGCCAGTTCTCTTACTTCATTCATAAAGTCTCCTTTTCCATACAAAACACTAACATTTATGCAACAAAAAGACAAAGTATTTCATTTGTTTTAATTAGTTTGAAATATCAGAAACGGGATTTAATTAAAAATTTACTATTTTTTGTTTATTTTTTCTAAACTTTTTTGTATATCGACAATCTGGGATTCATGTTGATTTAATCTATTTTTTATTTCTCCTATCTCATTTTCCAGTTGAGAGATTTTAGCATCAATTCCTTCAAGTTCTTTTTTTAACCCCATAATTGCAATTTCTTTATTACGAAGTTCTTTATCTATTTTGTCTTTTTTAGGCCCCAATCCTTGTAGTTCTCGCTCTTTTTCTCTTAATTTTTCCGCATCTTTTTTTATAGATTCTTCTAAATCTTTTAACGTTTTTTCTTGTTCTCCACCCATAATATTTATATTAATTATTAAATACTTAAAGATAAGTATATTTTGTCCCACCGTCATTGTCCAGTAAAGCTTTTTTTATTATTTTTTACTGAACTGTTTTTCAAACTTTCTTCAAAAATACCTTCTACTCTTCTTAAAATTTCTTCTCCCTCTTTTTATTTTATCAAATTTCTAACCAACTTTCAGATACAAACAATATTGACTAAATTATTATAATATTATATTATCATCTACGGAATAAGGACCTCTCTTAACCCCTGAAGTAGGACAAAGTTAAATTATAATTATACACACTCGCTAATCTAAAACCAATAATTTTTCTCGGTCGGTG
>Ga0155851_101_pt1 | contig 22311 bp, 20 predicted proteins | sample RifCSPlowO2_01_FD_107505 | JGI IMG/M metagenome (GOLD analysis project Ga0155851, IMG submission 107505) | Candidatus Zambryskibacteria bacterium RIFCSPLOWO2_01_FULL_35_19 | reverse complement strand
TTTTATGTGCCATATCAGTTTATTTTCTTTATTTGTTATAATATATTAACTCTATAAGTATAAGATAAAACGAAGTAAAATGCAAACCTATAATTTTCAATGACTCAATTTTCAAAAAAAGAAAATAAAGAAGAGAAAATAGAGGAATATGTTATTTTGGATGATAAGGAAATGGGATTTAAAGAAAATTGGAAAGAGAAAATATTAGATTTTTTGGATGGTAAATATTTTATATCCATCATTATTATTTTGGTAGCAATAATAGCTTTTTCTTTAGGTAGGATATCGGGAATTCAAGAAAGAAGGCCTCCTGTAAGAGTTATTTCGGAAAGTATAATAGGGGAGGTGAAAGGAGTCTCAACAGATAACCCCATTAATACCCCTTATCTTGAGAAAGAAAATGAAAAAAATAATTCTGTTTCTGTGCCATCAGATTCTTCAGGTCAAGTAGTGGCATCAAAAAATGGCACCAGATATCATTATCCTTGGTGTGGCGGAGCTAAACAAATTTCTTCTAAAAATTTAATAACTTTTAATTCTATAGAAGATGCTCGAGCTGCCGGATATAGCCCAGCGGCAAATTGTAAAGGATTAAAATAATATTATACCACACTTTTTTAATGAAGAAGGGGAACCCTTCTTCATTTTTTTATTAACCATTTTTAAACTTAATTATCTTCATCAATTAGCAAATCTTGTATTCCTATTAAATTATTTTGGACTTGTTCTTTTTCTTTTAGATTTTTGAAATGGCTTAAATATTCTGATCGATTTTTATATTGACCCAAAATAATATCTTTTTTGCAGATACCTTTGCTTAATCCGATATATTCCAAAAAGCTACTCCACTTATACTTTTCCAAATTTTCTACTATTCCTGCTTTTGAAGGATTCTCGTGTATATATAAAGATAACCAAAGTAATTGTTGGTTTGTCTCAATTTGAACTGCTTTGAAGGCGTCTTGAAAGAGAGATCCAACACGTCCATATTTTTTGTTAAAATACATTGAGTAACTAGTACAAATTTTCGACACTAATTTACTTATAGGTAAGTTTGTTAATTGTTTGATAAGTAAGTGAAAATGATTTGGCATTAGACAAAAAGATACAAGTTCAAAAGAATTTGATGGTAAAAGTTTTCTTTCAATTTTCTTCTTTTTACCCCCGATATTAATCTCCAGTTTAGCTTTTTCAGGGTAAATATTTTCATGAAGACGACTCATAAAAACAGATTTATCTTGATCATCTAAAAATATATTCATCTTTCCAACGCCTCTATTGTAGATATGGAAATATTCATTTTCAATGAAATTTTTATAATCTCTATTTTTCATAATAAAATTATATCACACTTTTTTAATGAAGAAGGGGAACCCTTCTTTATTTCTTTATTTTATATATGGTATTATTGTAAGAAATGCAGAATCAAAAGAAAAAAATTGATGAATTTTTAATTTCCCTCAAACTGGGATTTTTCTTGGCTGTGAGACAAATCAGAAGGTCAAATAAAGCAACCACTGCTTTGATTATATTTGTTATGACATTAACTTTCTTAAATTTGGTGGTAGTGCGAGGAGTTTTGGTAGGACTTATTGAGGGTGTTAGTCAGGTTTATAGGGAAGTATCAACTGGAGAGGTTTTTATTTCAAACTTACCAAAGAAAAGTTATATAGAAAATAGTCCTTCTGTTTTGGCTAAAGTCAGGTCTTTGCCTTGGGTAGAATCTTTTACTCCAAGATATTTAGAATCTGGCACCATTGAGGCTGATTATAAAACTAAAATCAACTTAACTGATGGTTCAAATAGTGCCGGAGGAGTTATCGCTGGTATAGATCCTATTTTGGAGGACAACACTACGGGACTTTCTTCAAAAATAGTTGAAGGAGAGTATCTTACTCCAGAAGATACTGAATATATTTTAATTGGTTCAAGTTTGCTTAAAAAATATGTGCCAGTAGATTCGGCTAGTTTTTCTTTTTTAGAAAATGTAGAACCCGGAACTAAAGTTAGGATTACAGTTGGTGGCAATACCAAAGAATTCATCGTCAAGGGGGTGATCCAAAGTAAGGCGGATGAAGTAGACTTTAGGGCTTATATATTGGACACTACTTTGCGAAATATGATTGGACGCACTGATTATAATGTAGATGAGATTGCTATAAAATTAAAAGAGGGAGCTGATCCTGTATTAGTAAGGGACTCTCTTTTGAAAGCTGGAGTTGGGGAAAATGCTAGAGTTCAGACTGCCGATGATGCTGTGCCGAAGTTTGTAACTGATATTAAAAATACTTTTGCTATTTTGGGAAATGTTGTGGGGTCTATTGGTTTGGTGGTGGCCTCTATCACTATTTTTATTGTTATTTTTGTTAATGCTATAACTCGCAAAAAATTTATAGGCATTTTGAAAGGTATTGGAATAAGTTCTCAAGCTATTGAAATTGCTTATGTTTTTCAGTCACTTTTTTATGCTATTTTAGGTATTGGGATTGGGCTTTTGATACTTTATGGTATTTTGGTGCCGTTTATTGCAAACCACCCGATAAAATTTCCGTTTAGTGATGGTATATTGGTGGCTGAAGTTGGGGCAACATTTTTCCGAGTATTTCTCCTTTCTTTAGCTACTCTTGTGGCTGGTTATGTTCCAGCGCGTATTGTGGTTAAGAAAAATACACTGGATTCAATATTGGGGAGATAACTCACCCCTCGCTTCGCGTAGACCCTCTCTTACATTAAGAGAGGGTAGGGAAAAGAAAAAAATAAAAAATTTTAAAAATAAAAACAAAATGTCAAAAATAATAGAAGTAAAAAATTTAACAAAATCGTTTAAAACTGGGGAAGAAGAACTGGTAGTTTTAAATAAAATGTCTTTTGAAGTTGAAGAGGGAAGCTTTTTTTCTATAACTGGCAGGTCTGGGTCCGGCAAATCTACTTTACTTTATCAGCTTGGTCTTTTAGATCATCCAAACTCTGGAGACATAATAATAGATGGAATAAATATTACCAATCTAAATCATAAAGACAGAACAAGATTTCGTTTAAAAGAACTTGGTTATGTCTTTCAAGATTATGCTTTGGTGCCAGAGCTTTCTGCCATTGAAAACACAGTGATACCTCTTTTGATGCAGGGGTTGGATAAAAAAGAAGCTTATCAAAAAGCCGAAGACGCTCTAAAAAAAATCGGTATGGGAGAAAGACTTACAAACTTGCCAAATCAACTTTCGGGTGGAGAGCAACAAAGAGTTTCTATTGCTAGAGCTATCGCTCACGAACCCAAAATAATTTTTGCCGATGAGCCCACCGCAAATCTTGATTCAGAGACGGCTGATACGGTGATGAAGACTTTTTTAGAATTAAATGCCAATGGTCAAACTATTATTATGGTGACTCACGAGCCAGAATATGCAAGATTAACTAAAAGAATTATAAAAATAGATAAAGGTGTTATCTTGGCTGATGGTGGTCCAGAAAGTGCTGTTTAATCAAAAATTTGTTATACTATTTTAGTCCATTTATTAAACAATAAAGTAATGTTTTCATTTTTATCTAAAAAAATATTGATATATTTTAGTCTTGCCATTGTAGTTATTATAATTGTCGTTGTTAGTTTAAATAATAACAATGGTAAAGAGGTCGCTACTGTGGTGCGAGCTGATGTTGTTCAAGAAGTCGCAGTTACTGGTAAAGTAAAACCAAACCAAAATGTGGATTTGGGTTTTGATAAATCTGGCAGGGTAGGAAATGTTTATATCTCTATTGGAGAAAATGTTAAACAGGGGCAGATCATTGCTACTCTTGATGCTGGAGAAATATCAGCTGACCTATCAAAATCTAAAGCTATTCTTTTGGAAGAAAATATCAAATTAAGGGAGTTAAAAAATACTGCTCCTGCTTCTTTCTCTGATGCTTCTAAAAATCTGGATGCTACCATTAAAGAAAGTTTTGCTGATGCTGACAATGCGATTAGAAATAGGGTTGACCAATTTTTTAAAAATTCTACAACCAACCCGCAATTTGAAGTTTCTATCACTTCTGGTAACTTCATTCATTATTTTAATGTGCCTTATGATCTTGTTGTAGATATAAATAATAAAAGAAAAGAAGTAGAAATTATTTTAATAGATTGGCAAAATAGAACTTTAAATATAAGTTCAGATAATCTAATTTCAGAAGCAGATAAAGCTATAAACGATTTAAATACAATCTCTAAATTTTTGGACAAAGTAGCTGAAGCTATAAACACTTTTTCTCCTGCAGATTATGCTTATGAGACAACTGTCAATAATTATAAAACCGCTATTTCTTCTGCTAGAGGTGAAGTATCTGGAGCTGTCTCTACTTTAGTTACCGCTAAAGACAAATTGAATTTAGCGCCGACTTTGGCGATAGACGGTCAGTTTGAGAGTGTTCTTGCTCAAGAGGCAAAAGTAAAACAAGCGGAAGCTTCAGTTTTTTCTCTAGAGTCTTCTTTGGATAAAACTGTAATTTCTGCCCCATTTGATGGGGTGGTTACTTTGCAAGATGCCAAAGTTGGAGGGGCTGTTTCGGCTGGAAAGGTTTTTATTTCTATTGCTAGTCAAGATCAGTTTTATATTGAAGCCAATATTTCAGAAATTCATATCGGTAAAATAAAATTAGGCAATCCGGTCTCTGTTGATTTTGATGCTTTTCCAAAAGAGGTTTTTTCTGGAGTTGTTTTTTATATAGAGCCGGGAGATGTCATAATTGACGGAGTGGTCAATTATAAGATTAGAGTTAATTTGATGAATCCAGAAAGTCGAATCAAAAATGGTTTGACTGCTAATATAAAAATTCAAACAGATAAAAAAAGTGATGTTTTGACTTTGCCTTTGTATGCAATAACAAAAGAGGGAGACGAAGTTTTTGTAAATAAAATAGTAGCAAAAGGAAAAAAACAAAAAACTCCTATTACTTTAGGTCTTACAAGTAATGATGGCACAGTTGAGATATTGAGTGGTTTAGAAGAAGGGGATATAGTGGAGTTTTAGGATTTTTTAATATATTATTTAATTAAATTACCAATAAAAAATAAAATTATGTTTTGGAAAAAACACAATATAGAAAAAAAAGATTTGCTAACGCCGGGGGCGATATTGATTGGGGCGATACTTGTATCTATTAGTATTTGTTGGAGTGCTGGCACTTTGCCATTTTTTAATAATGGAGTAAATATAAACGAAGGAGACCAGCCCCAAGCTGAAAATGCAAAAGAGGTGAAAATAACCAAAAGAGATAAAGCTCCTACTTTAGGTTCGGGCAAAGTAGAGCTCGTAGAATTTTCAGATTTTCAATGTCCTTTCTGTCAGCGTTTTTATAATGATGCTTATAAGAAAATAAAAGAGACTTATGTTGATACCAACAAAGTTAAATTTACTTTCAGACATTACCCTTTATCTTTCCATCAAAATGCTCAAAAGTCAGCTGAAGCTTCGGAATGCGCCAATGATCAAAATAAGTTTTGGCAATATCATGACATCTTATTTGAAAATAGCGATGCTGATGGTAATGGTCTAAATGTAACTGATTTAAAACGATATGCGGCAAATTTGGGTTTAAACACTGCTCAATTTAATGCCTGTTTGGATAGTGGAGAAAAAGCAGATGAAGTAAAAAAAGATTTTGCAGAAGGTCAGAGATTGGGAGTAAACGGCACTCCAACTCTTTATGTCAATGGCAAACCTGTTATAGGAGCTCAACCTTTCTCTGTTTTCCAAGAAGCAATTGAAGAAGCTTTGGGGAATTAATTATTAAACTACAATTTAAAATATAGAGTTTAAAATATAGAGATCGACTTTTTATATTTATTATTTATCCACATAAATTAGCCCTATTATCGTCCATAGGAGGTATAATAGTATTAATTATGGATAATGAATTTGGGACAAAAAAAAGTTTTGTAACCATTAAAAACTTGGTTGTTTTGCTTGTGGTAGTTATTGTCGTAATAGCAGGAGCGGTGTATTGGGCTAAGTTTCGTCAAGTAGAAAAAACTTCCGATATAGATCCAAAGTTTAATTATAATGAATACAATATTTCAGGTTTACCAGAAAAAATTGACGAAGAGATGATTATTGGAGCGGGAAGCACTATAATCAAAATGTTTTCAACAGAGGAAAAAGCTGGAGTCAAAGAGATTACTGTAAAGTATCAATCAACAGATAATATTGAAAGTTTGACCAATCAATTTCAAAATTATTTTAAAGAAAAAAAATGGCATAAACAAAATGAATATATATCCGATGAAGTGGTCACACTTTCTTATTGGAATGATTTGGATAATTTAAATGTTTTGCTGGTATCTTCTACTAACTCAACTACAGTAGATTTGACTTATACTGATTATCCGACTTATGCTGAAATAAACACTTCTCCAGAGAAAATTGAAAAATATAAACAAGTTTTGATTGTATATAGAACGGATTATGAAGGGGAAATATCTAAATACTTATCTGAAGATTTGCCAGTAAAAAATATTACGAAAATATTGGAAAGTTTTGACCTTATCTATTTAGGAATTTTTGAAAATACTAGTATTTATATTTCTTCTGATTCTGTAGAAAAAACTGTAGATAATTTTACTAAATATTTTAAAGAGGAAGAACTTTTCTATGATTTTTTTGATACTGAAGATGGAGCTATTATGGTTGCAGATTTGGGAGTAGATAGAAGTTTAAATATAACTGTTCAGAAAGAAGGCAATGGCTCTAAAGTTGAAATAAAAAATATTGAACCATTAGAATCTATTCCAGCTAATAATTAATATAGGTTTTAAAAATAAAAAACAAAAAAGACCGTCTGGAGTGGAGACTCGCAGACGGTCTTTGGTTACTTGATCGACGTCCAGAACTTATCCTCTTCGCCACCTGCGTTGAGGATGATTTCCACCAATCCGGATTCTACTTCTTCCGGAATGGTGAAGTTTATCTGGAAAAGTCCGACGAAGTCCGGCGCAAGGCCGGAATAATCCACCTGAACTTTTTTGCCACTTTCAGTCCGAAGACTGACAGGGTTTGAAGTCCAAGCGAGGGGCTCACTGGGAGATACTTGTCCGGTAGGGACAAGCGGGACGGTGGCTCCCAGCCCTGTGCACCACAAGGTGTATTTCTCTTCCCGTTTTAAGGGGTAGAAGAACGGGTCTCCTACTAGACCTCCTTTTTCATTTGTCACCACCCCCAACGGGGATGGGAAAAACAGAAGGCCGAAAGTCCTCTTGAGCACCACCGGAGCGGTTTGCCCAAGAGAGACTAAGACTTCGTTGCTTCTCGACGAACCGTCAAGACGGTTTACCGAGACGAAGTAGTCTCCGACGCCGAGTTCCGTGGGAACTTGGACCAGAATACTACGGGACGAAGCTTCAAGGACATAAGCCCTGAAAGCTCCGAACCAGACCTCGGGGGTCTGATTTTGGTCTCCTTGGAGGTCTAATCCGCTCACCCAAGCAAGTGAGCCCGGAGCTAAAGCATCTCCACCACCGAAGTTTACAACACCGCGTTGGGTGTTGATGGTCGGTGAGAGCCAGCCCTGGATTTTTTGCCCGGTGATGTTACCAGCAATTATCCAAGGTCGTGGAATGACCAGACCTTCTGGTGTTTTGGGTTGATTGTCCGTGAGCGCGCGGACAACTTCTGTCCCAGTCGGGGTGACACCTCGGTCTATCATCGCTTGCGCAATGAGTCCGAGCAGACCACTTCCGATGGGAGCAGAAAAACTGGTCCCGTGGCGAACCCCGAAGAGACCGCTTTGTGGTGTTCCTGCCGTGAGGATATTAACCCCTGGTAAATACACCAAACGGGAACCAATTGTATCGCTCCAGTTGGAGAACACAGCGCGATGACCGTCTTCATCGGTGGCACCGACGGCGACGACGCTTTCAAGGTCTCTGGCGGCAGCGGAAGGGTAGTGTTCCTCCGCGACTTTTCCGTCGTTACCTAATGAGGTAACGAAGACGAACCGATCACCCATCTCCTCCATCTTATCAATGAAGAACTGGGGCCGTTCATACCCTGTGAAGTCAGCGCCAAATGACATATTGACGATTACCAAATCGTCTTCTGCCGTTTGGGATTTTATAAGGTCAAGCGCGCGGATTACATCCTCAAAGAGGACGACCGCGGTTTGCCCAATTTCCTCACCGTTGTCGTTATATAGGGTGAGTTGTCGAGCGACTTTTATTACCCAAAGACTGGCGCAGGACTGAATAACTCCTGCGCCGTCGAGACCATTGTTGGTGGTCTCACACATCACACTAGCCACAGAGGTTCCGTGGCCGAGCGGGATATCGTAAGGGTCGGGGTAGTCGGGGAGGATAGACCCCATATAATTGGCGTTGATTTCCGGACCGGGTGTGAATCCCGTATCTAGAACTACTAGTTTAACTTTATGACTAGTAGTTTTTATAACTTCCCAAAGCGGAAGCAGTCCTTTCAGGTGCCATTGGTCTGGCACTCTTGGGTCGTTTGGACCCACCTGTTGTTCTTGCTTCTCGTTTTGCTCAGTCCGAAACGAGGGTGGAGGTGGAGCGGACTCTTCCGACTGATTAGTCGGAATGGTGAAGACGTAGTTGGGTTCGTCTTCGAATCCACACACTTTCTTTTCTCGGCACCGGCGAATGATTTCGTCGGCACGAGATCCGGGTGCGGTCTGGACCTTAAAAAAGTCACCAGAGATCCGCGTGACGGCATCGGCAAGCTCGGCTGGGAGTGTCTCTCCCTTGCGAACTTTCAAAACCAGTTCCCCGGACACTGCCCGAGGTATGAATCGTCCTCTTGTTTCTGCCTTGAGCTTGCGAAAGCTCTCGTCAGAGGAGGCCGCTTCCAAACTAAAATGAGTGCTGACTCCGAGAGACAGCACGAAAATTATTGCAATCTTAATTAACTTCATCTCTATCTCCCTTGTCTCTGGCTCCTTATTTTTTTGTAAAAGAGCCGAACTCTATAATCATATTACTATTATATATAAAAAAAGTCAATGCTTGTTTGGGTATAATAAATTTCCTCAAAGAAAAAGACCGTCTGGAGTTTGCATATGAATGCAACAAACTCGCAGACGGCCTTTGGTTTCTGGGGTCCCACTGCCTCGGACCGAATTGCCAGAGGCGGGGGAAAGGAGAAAAAACTTTGGTCCTAGGTCGTGTGGAGGGCAACATTTTAAAATTGCCTCCTAATCTTCGATGTAGAGCCACCAAATCTTGGTCGAATCGGAGCTGAACCAGAAAGGTGTCAGCCCGTAAGCGCCAAGAGGAATTTTGAAGCCAAATTGGTCAAGACCATTATAACCGGGAGCACGCACCGCGTACTCCAAGTTTACTGGAACACCGCCAATGTAGGCGATTGGTGTTTCTCGCCATTGGTGGGTGACTCCGGAGGCGTCTTGACTGTCGTCTAGCCACGGGTCTGTGACTCCAGCTCCAGTGGACCAGCCAATCACTGTTTCGCCACGTTTGGCGCGAACGGCGCCGTTGTTGCTTTCCGGCCCGACCAACTGGTAAAAGGAATTGGTGAAAATTCCTTCCCCTTTGGTCGGATCGTTCAGGTGGGGGAACCACTCAAACAGTGTGATATTTTGGTCCGTCAGTTGGACACTCATCTTGTTGGATGATAGACCATTGACGATAACCTGCACATCACAGGTTTGGTAGTTCTCGGTTGCCAACGGCACGATGCCGTTGACCTGATTTTCGCCGTTGAAAATCAGACGAGCAGGGAATTCAAGGTCTCCGCAAAGGAACTTTACATTGGCGCCACCAAGTTCAAAGGTGGCCTCATGGCGTGGGGGCTCACCAACGGCAGCGGCAACTTGGTAGAAACCCAGTTTCTTACCATAGATGCTGAAGATAGATTGGTATGCCACGGGCTCTTCCTTCCCGTTGGCAGCGTTTACCACTTTCTCTATTTTCGGCTGGTTGGGGTTTTCGGGGACCAACCTCACCGAGTATAAGCCCCAATTGCCGGACTGGTCTTGTGCTCCGAAGTAACCATTGTTTTGGTTTCCTGGAGCGAACGCGTAGGAAAAGTTCTGGAATTGGTCGCCAACTGTGGTAACCTCCTGCCAAAAATCTCCCTGCATCAAAGCGAAGCTGGTGGGACGGTCAAACCCTTTTGTTGCATTTTTTACCAGACCCATCATAGATACTTCAACCTCACGAATGAAGTCAAATTTGTGAGAGACCCAACTTTGCCTACCCCTATCTAAATTGTAATATAGTTTCCAGATGTTGGTCTGGAAGTCCCATTTCACTATCTCGCTAGTGAAAGAATAATCACCCCCTCCCCATATAGGGTATAAAAGGTAAATGTTTCCTTTCTCTGCAGAGAGCCTCATGTAGATGGGTAAAGTGGTGTCCTTAAGAATCCGAGTGCCTGAATGGATTGTTGAGACAGTGTTGGTCTCTAGGTTGGCCGATAATATCTTATCGCGCGAATAGAAGAAAATCACATATTCGCCAACAACATACAAGCGTCGAGGTTGGGCAAGCTGATTGTTGTTCAACCTCACTTGCTTTTCAGTGTCCGCGAACACCAACTTTGCAGTTAGTGTTTTGGGGTTTATTAGGTAGATTCCCTGACCATCGGGAGTTACAAGGTAAGCGACCAGAGCCCCTTCCGGGGCGGGGGTGATCTCAAAGAGGCCAGTGATTTGAACTTTCTCACTGTCTACAGAGATGACACTCCCGAGTCCAAAGACTTCGGTTGGCACAGGGTTTACCCCTGCCAAACCAACCTTCCATACTTTGTCGGGCCAGTTTCCACTTTCACCAAAAGTGGTGAAGTAGAGGAACTCTCCTTGGACGGAGAGCTCTGACATAACAATGTCGGATGATGGTCCAAAGACAGAGACGACTGTCTTTACTAACTTACCTCCTTCAACAGAGGAGTCGCCAGAGCTAACTAGCTCTCGGCAACTATCTTCTCTGAAAAGAAGGATGTTTTCGGCTGTCAAGACGACTGTGCCAAATTTAGTCGCCTCTATTGCTAGAGGTTCATCTGTCAGGGTAGGGCAGGCGAGTTGCCTGACCTCTGATACATTTTGAGCGGCCGCTACTGTTGAAAGTAGCGACAAAAAAAGCAAAATGAAAGTCGCTTTCCGCATTTTTTCTCCTTTCCTTATGTCCTGTCAAAGGACATTATCTATCATTACATTAAAGAAAATTATATTAAATGTCAATGCCTTGTATTTTAGAGATTATTTTTATGTTGACACTAAAATACTCAAGGGTATACTAAAAATAGACAGAGTTTGCACAATCTGGACTATTTGATAGGAAGAGGTTAATAAAATGGAGTATTATCACAGATGCCCTAATTGTGGCAATAATGAGGAAGGAGAAAGAATTTGGGAGTGCAAATGTGGTGGGATACATTGCGACTCTTGTTGTGAGGGAGAACACAGAAAATGCCCCCATTGCCACGATGACCCAGGACATTGGGGGTTTGGTCATGAAATCATCGGCTACATCGGTGATGACGACTAGTGAGGAAATTAAGCAGGGTTGGAGATGATTAAATCTCCAACCCTGTCTTTATTTTATATTATAAATAAATAATTTGTGTTTATATTTGGATAATTTGTCATCTAATATTATGGTATCAATCAACTTAAAGTTTTTAATTTCAAAATCACATGAAATAATTTTAACACCATCTTGACATTCTTTTTTAAATTTTTCTCCAAGTTTATTTAAGCATTTTGGATAAAGATAAACATATATATGAGTAGCATTCTGAATATTGGCGTTAAAAATGCTAGTTTTTTTAATTTGTATCTGTTTAAAACATCGAGATGTAAATTTTGCAAGCAAGAATGGTACTAGGGAATACTCAAAACCTATAGCCGACATACTTTTAATTTTAATAACAGCATGACGTAATATTCTTCCGTCTCCACAGCCCAAATCTATTAATACGCTTTTTTCATCTAATCTTAGATTAGAGATAATTTTGTCGATTATAGATTTTTCAGTACTGACAAATGGAGCATCTAAAAAGTATGACTCGATAAAAGTTATTACTATTACAAAACATATTAGCAACAATATAAGACCTAAGGAAATTATGAAAAGTAATTCAAATATTAACATGTTATAGTTTGTTTGATTATAACAAAATATTTTTAATCTGATGGGGGTTTGTTGACAGTAAAATACTCAAGAGTATACTAAAAATAGACAGGTTCACCTGTACTCTGGATAGAAGCGTGCTTGCAAGACGCTTCTTGAGGAAGGGAGAAATAGAAAAAATGAAGATGCCGGATTATCCTCCTCTGTGCGACATTCGGTGCGATAGTGATTCAGATACCGGTCCAGTGTCTGATGACTACAGTGCCGACAGTGATGCCGACAGCGGTGACGTAAGCTGGTAACCAGCTCCACCGTGTTTGTAATAGAATCCCCTCGAAATTTGAGGGGATTCTCTATTTTAAATTCTCACGATTTCTAAAATACTCTAATATTTTTCCATATGGTTCCGTCAGATGATATGCTCTCTTATAATGATTGTTTCTGTTTGGGATAACTTTCCTTAATAATTTAATATCATCTTCAAAAATTTTTCTTAAAACAGCGAAAATTATGATGTGATTTTTGACGACTTCATTTTCTTCTGCTGCAAATTTAGAAATAACAGATTGAATCGTTGTCAGAATTTCAGATTCATTAATGGCCAGAATACGGTGAACTAATTCATGAGACAAAATAACAATAAAATCATCTGGTAGATGTTGACTACCAATTATCAAAGGATTTGACATTGAGCGGGAGGAACCGGAAACAATGAAAATATCTATAACTTCTCTATTAAAAGACAATCCTAATACTGAAGAAATTCCATCAATAACTTTTTTATCATATTCGGACCAAACATTTCTATAGGCTTGTATTCTTTTTTTTAATTTCTCTTTATCGGGGATTACCCACTTATCCCAACCACCAGTAATTAGAGTGGGGTCTTTGCAATTTTGGTGATAAAATTGAAAAAATGGCTCTAAAAGCCTGCCGTGTTGAATGTTAATTTGAACCATTGCCGTATTTTAACACAAAAATCTATTATTTCCAAAAGAAAAATGTGATTTTTGTGATGGTTTAGGTATTCTCAAAAAAGAAGAAGAAGTCAAAATAAAAATCCCAGCCGGCATAGACAATGGAGAAATGATTCGCCTTTCTGGAGCAGGAGAAGCGGTCAAAGGAGGAGCCCCTGGAGATCTTTATATAAAAATTCACGTAAAGACTCATAGAGTATTTCATAAAGAAGGCAATGATCTAGTGATGAATTTAGACGTCAAATTATCTGACGCTCTTCTTGGTGCTAAAATAGATATCCAAACTCTAGATGGACTTTCTTCACTTAAAATACCAGAAGGAGTAAACACCGGCGATATCTTGCAAATAAAAAATAAAGGAGTGCCAACCCAAAATAGAGGTCGCGGAGACATTTTAGTCAACATCCGCGTAACTTTACCAAAAAAACTTTCCAAATCAGCATACGAAGCTATCCAAAAATTGAAAGAAGAAGGATTATAATAAAAAAAACAAATTTATTATTTATCCACACAAATTAACTCTATTATCATTTAGTAGGAGGTATAATAGTATTAATTATGGATATGGATAATGAATTTGGAACAAAAAAAAGTTTTATAACTATTAAAAACTTGGTTGTTTTGCTTGTGGTAGTTATTGTCGTAATAGCGGGAGCGGTGTATTGGGCTAAGTTTCGTCAAGTAGAAAGAGGTATTGTAATAGACCCACCTACTGTGACCACTATTGATATGACTAAAATGCCTACTGGAATACCCACTGATTTGCCTATAGAAGAAGATGTTCAAATTTTACAAAATTTTGAAACTCAAGAAGAGGGGACTAATAAATTTCAATCTACTAGACAATATATAAGCAAGAAATCATTTGGAGAAAATGTAAGTGTATATTCTGATTATTTTTTCAAAAATGAAGAATGGAGTATTAATTCCCCAATAATTGGAGATAATCTAGTTACTTTTGTGGCTGGGGGAGTAAATGGGGAAGAGATGCTTATTAGCATAGGTAAAACTGATTTAGAAAGTCAAACTGTAATAAGTATAAATTTGATTTATACAAAAGAATAAACAAAATATTTAATTTTAAATATAATGGTAATAGAACAATAAAAAAGGGGCAACCTCACTTTCGGTGATTGTTGCCCTGATTAATTTGAGATATTTCACAATTGCAGACTCCTTTTCAGATAGTCAGCAATTGCATTGCAGATTGCACCATCGTATAGATGGTCGACCCACCACCATGCTCCACAGGTGTTTACTTCAAGAAAATAGAGGTTGCCTTCATCGTCTTCCATAAAGTCTGCGGAACAATAATGGATAGAGAGTCGCTTCATAAGAGTTTTAAGCAGGTTCATTGTTTGTGCATCAAACTCACACGGTAGAAATGATTCTCCAGTTGTGGCATTTCGGCGAATATCTTCACGCTGACCCTCATTCGGTTTGCAATATGCCGCAAAGATTTTGTCTCCGACAACCACGATGCGATAATCTTTTCTGCGGACCTTGTATTCCTGGTAAATGACCGGGCAGAATTCAAGTTCTCTATCGTTCTGCAACCAATTTGGCTCAACAATCCTGCTGTAGGCCGCTTGAGTTTCTTTCGGAGAGACAACCCAAGGAGTTGCCAAATTTTTTGCAATCGTGGGTTGATTTTCCACAAAAGAGCGGATGTGTTGCGAGACGTTGGAAATCAAAGTGTTTGGCATATTGAGCCCAACAGATCGCGCATACACAAGTTGAAGGAGTTTATTTGACGCGTACAGCACATTTCGCGGATTGTTAAGCCACGGCACCTCAAGTGAATCAAGAGATGCGAGCTGTGCGGTCCAAAGATTTCTGCGTTGGAGATTCTCGTTGGCAGATGCAGCCTGGTTAAGATATGGAGGAAGTTGCTGACACCAACCGACCCCTATTTCATCCGAATTTATTTCACGTTCATCGCATACAAACGATGTTTTGATATACTTATTGCTAATCGCGAAAGAAACTAGGGACGCTTCGTTCCCAGAATCGCAATTAAACCGAAATACTGGTACGCCATCACGGCGGAGTACATCAATTACTGGATCGGCTTCAAAACCCCTACGATGCGTGACCACAAAGACAGATTTCATTTCATTCTCTCCTTTTCTGTATTACAAAGAGCGGTTTGACTACTTTCCAAATAATATGATATTATAATATATATGTCAAACATAAAAGAACAATGGGAACAAAGATTTTACGATTACACTATTCTCTGGATGAATCCTGCATTCAATGCGCCACATCGAGCTATTTTAGTTTCAAATTTATCAGGAAAATTTCAGCTTCATTCCTATGATTTTATTACAAAATTTTCTCGCCAACTTACAAAAAAATCACAGGGAACACTTTTTGGTTCTATTTCATCGAATGGAGAATATGTTTTTTATCTTAATGATATTGCTGGTGGTGAGCATGGTCATTTTATGCGTATTCCTTTTGCTGGTGGACATGCCATAGACATAACGCCATCTCTTCCTCAATATTATTCTTATGAAGTGAGCGTAAATAACACTGGAAATTTATTATGTTTTTCCGCATCAATAGAAGATAAAAACAAAATATATCTTGTATCTTTTGATTCTAAAGGAAGTCCTCTAACTCCATACCTTTTATATGAGTCAGCCAAATCTATACAAGGATCAATAATGAGTCCTGATGGAAAATTTACCTGTATTTCTTTATCGTCTAATGGAACTAAAACTATTTCTGAAATTCTTATTTTTGATAATGTAACAGGTAATATAATTTATAAATCTAATATTAAAGGATCATACACCCCTCACACTTTTTCCAAAAAGTCATCCGAGTTGGAGATTTTAGGTCTTTCAAACACAAGTGGGTCTTATCGCCCCATCTTGCTTTATCCTAAGAAAAAAACAATCAGAGAAATAAAAGATTCCTCTTTTAAAGGAGATATTTTTGTTATGGGGTGGATTGAAGACGAACAAAAATTACTGCTTTGTGATGTGTATCAAGCTAAACAAAAACTATTGCTCTATGATTTAAAAAATAAAACTATTAAAAAAATTGGTCCAACTTCTGGTACTTTTGATTTATTCTTTAATTCGATCGCAATTTTACCCGATAAGTCTATCCTTATAAGATGGCATTCATTTGAAACTCCCCCTCAAATATTAAAATTGCATTATCCGTTATACAAAAAAATAACAAATGTATACCTGCCAGTTTCAACAGCTAAAACAAACTCTAAATTTGAAAGTGTTTATTTTCATTCGTTAGACGGAAAAAAAGTACAAATGTGGATTGCAAAACCTAAAAACAATAAAAGGAGTGGTTCCTTCGTTATAGATATTCATGGTGGTCCGCATGGGGTTGTTGGTGACGAATTTTCACCAAAAGCACAGGCGTGGCTTGATAAAGGTTTTGGATATTGTGCAGTAAATTATAGAGGTTCAATTGGTTTTGGAAAAAAATTTGCAGAAGATATCTATGGCAATCCTGGGAAATGGGAAGTTGAAGATATTGTAGCTGCTCGTAATTGGCTTGTTAGGAAAGAATTGGCGGATTCAAAAAAAATTATTCTTTCTGGCTGGTCATGGGGTGGTTATGTTGTTCTGCTAGCCCTTGGAAAATATCCAAATTTATGGGCTGGCGGTATTGCCGGCACCCCTATCGCTGATTGTATTTTTCAATACGAAGATGAGCCCGCATTTTTTCAAGCGTTAGATCGAAAACGCTTTGGAGGAACTCCGACTGAAGTTCCTGATATTTATAAAAGCAGTTCTCCAATAACATATGCAAAAAAATTTCAAGCACCAATACTTATTCTCTATGGAGAAAATGATGTTCGTTGCCCACCACGACAAATCGCTTATTTTGAGAAAATTTTAAAAAAAGAAGGTAAAAAAATTACTGTAAAAAAATTTTCATCTGGTCATGCTGGTGAATTTGCTAACACAAAAATTCGTGTTTCTAATATAAAAGCAGCGCTTGATTTTGCAATGAATATAATAGGTAAAGCCCCTCTCAAAGAATAACTCCGAGAGGGGCTCAGTCGAGGATTACTCCTCTTGGCAGTGCTTGACGGGGCTCATCACAATCGAATTGCGATGAGACCAGGTTTGGGTGCTCGGATCGTACTGCCCGAGCTCTACTGCGGGTGTTTCCGGAACCGGTTCGAATAGCCGATTCAAAAGAGACGTTTGCCCCTGTTGGTTTTGCATAGTTTACCTCCCGATTAAGCTCCTATGAGAGCCATAGTAAGCTAAACATCAGCTTCCAAGTTTAAGATAACAAACATTATATTTTTTTGCAATCTAAAATTAAAATAGCAAATGCACATATTCTGTAGAAGAATCATTCCAATCTGAAATTGAAAAATCTTTTTTGATAATTATAAATAAAAAAGACCGTCTGGAGTTTGCATATGAATGCAACAAACTCGCAGACGGCCTTTGGTTTCTGGGGTCCCACTGCCTCGGGCCGAATTGCCGGAGGCAGGGGAAAGAAGAAAAAACTTGTTGGTCGTGTGGAGGGTGGTCACTTATCATAACCACCTCACTGTTTGACGATGAGCCAGAAAATATCACTTCTCCGCCCATCGTATGTTTCAAACCACATAGGAACCGAATCCCGAGGAGCCGGTGGCTCTCCCGGTAACGAAATCCGAGGGGTGATCCCCGAAGGAATCTGGAAGTTGATTTGACATAACCCCATAAATCCAGAGGTTCTGCCAAGCCAACTGATTTCAGGTTGAACTCCACCAACATACAGCTTGAAGCTGTAGTTGATGGGGACTCCGGGGTAGGGAGTGGGTACTCCATCGGCTATGTTGGCGAAACCACAGCCAGTGGTCCACATAGTGACTAGTCTGTCACCACCAATTGGGTGGAAGGACGTTGTCCCATCGTTGGGTCCTACATAGATTTGTCTTCGGTTTCCTTGTTGATCCAAAATGGGGTCACCGTTTTCATCTAGAAGGTCGGCCGTTATGACTGGGAACTTAAATCCCGGCTCAATCTCGGTGCCGTCTGAACGAAGGACCACCGTCATAAAAGGCTTTGGTAGGGGATTGTCATCCAATTCAATCCAAACTGGAAAGGAATCTTCATTCAATCCTTCCAGAACCACTTCTACCTCTTTCAAACCCTTTAGCGAGTCTGGGAGGAAGAAGTTTATCTGCCCTTCTCCGTCCTCAATGAACGAATAGAGGATAGGTGCGTCCACTCCGTCTACGGTAATCGCTTCAGGTAATTGGTCCCCGGTGAAAAAGAGAGTTGCAATCTCTCCAGCGGAGAACTTCTCTGTGACAAATGTTGTGGACGAAACCACTCGATTGATTTTGAGAGAAGGTGGTTTCCAGTTACCGGACTTTTTGAACCAGTATAGCCCTTCGGCGGTTCCTGATTCGTTGAAAGAGAAGAATAGCCCAGTGTCTTGGTAGACACTTGTTATTCCAGTTCGTCCGAGAAGATGACTTTTCAAGGAGTGTATAACCCCTAGGTTTCCTGGAAGTGTGTTACCACTTTGAATCCAAGGAATCAACTCTTCACCGTTCCACATCATCAAGTTGATCGAGCCATCTCGGTACTTAACAGGAAAAATACCAAAGTTTGGGTTGAAATCGCGATAATACAACCGACTAAATGGAGTAGATGAGTTTGGGTCATCAGTCCATCCAAACAATGGAGTGATCTTGCCGTCGGGCGCCAGCGAAGAGTAACTCTCACCGTACGTTCCGTTTGTGCGAGAAATCGATCTCAAGACTATCTGCCCTGAATTTACCAGAGCATCAGCTTGAATCCCTAAAGCGCGAGGGCCTCTGTCAAACTTATATAGATTCCTCTCAACCCACCAGTAAAGGTTCCCTTCACTGTCGCCAACAACTTGACTGATTCTAACAAGCTCGTTCCCGATTTCTCTGTGTAAAGATAACAGACGGAACACTCCTGTCTCTGAATCAAATTCATACACACCATTTTGGAATGAATATGCTAGATCCAGAGGGACGGCAAAGGTGGTTTTTGAAATTGGCCACGGTGTTTTGTAGTCATAAATGAAAGTTTCTGAACCGTCACTTAAGACCACTTTTATACCTTTTTCACCCCCAGCAAACAAGGGTTTGACTTTTAGGGTTTCTGGGTCAAAAAAGAAGCTTTGAGCATCTTCTGTGGGCCAAGTTCTGGTTATCATCACCATTCCATACTTGTTAAGCGAGGGGTATGTTACAGATATTGTTCCATCGGAATTAAACTCTGCGAGCTTGGTGAGTTCTCCAGAATCATCCCAAACCTTTTGGAAACTTTCTCCTCCTTCCGGAAGGAAGTAGAGAGAAGTGGTTGGAATAGTGGTCGGGTTGACGGCCAAAAGAGCCGAACCCCATTCGTGTGTCCCAATCCAAAGAGGGATTTGGGACCCCCCTAGAATTTCAGGCGGGAGTTTGTTGGTCCAGTTTTGAAGCTCGGCGCCTCTGAACTGAACACTTTCTTGAGCTTGAGCGGTCGCTACTACCGCAAGCAGTAGCGACAAAAAAAGCAAAATGAAAGTCGCTTTCCGCATTTTTTCTCCTTTCCTTATGTCCTGTCAAAGGACATTATCTATCATTATATTAAAGAAAATTATATTATATGTCAATACTTTGTATTTTAGAGATGATTTTTATGTTGACAGTGAAATACTTAAAGGTATACTAAAAATAGACAGAGTTTGCACAATCTGGACTTTGGATAGGAGAGCAACAATTGAGCTTTCCTTGAGGAAAGGAGGTATAGAAAAAATGGGTATTCTAGATTTTCTGTTTGATGATTCTGGGCCTAGTAGTAAAGCTAGTGGTGGTGATTACACACCATCAAAAAACTCGGCTGAAGCGCAAGCAAGTGCTGACTACATGTCAGAATCTTTGAACACTGGTAAAGATCCGATTCCTGACATGGCTCCTGATTGGGCAAAAGATATCGGTCCTAAGAAATAGCAGGGAGCTATTGGGCGGGCAATGAACTTGTCCGCCCTCACTTTTGATGCATAATATATCTATATGTTTGGTAATAGATTTGAAAAAGAATTTAAAATGATTGAAAAAGCTCTTGAAACAGAGCAAGGTGAAAAGTTATTTAGAAAATATATTACTATTTATGTTGAACAAGTAGTAGATAAATATATAAATGATAATAAAATTGAAAACATACTAAGAGAAAAACTTATAGAAGCCGGGTGGACACATTTTTCTTTAGCGTTAAAAAAATATAAGGAGAGGACAGATTTAATGTTGCAAGGTAAAAATGATATTTTTTACTTTAATTCATATTTTAATTGGTATATTAGGCAAGGTATACTTGAATATATAAATTTGATAAAAAATAAAATTTAAATATAAATGTTATCAACACTAAAAGATTGATAGGTGGGGGGATTGGAATTAAAATGAACATATAAATATGTTTAATATTTCTATTAATTTTAAGAGGGTGGGGTTTTTGTTGGTTATGTTTTTTGTGGTAGCTACCGCTTTTTCTTTGTTTGCTAATGATGCTTATGCATCTGATCCTGAGTGTGATTATGGACCTCCACGCACATGGATTCAAACAAGTAACTTTCTTGGATACTGTAATGCCGATGGGACTTTACCTCAAGAAAAAGTTTGGAATGGTTTGATACCGGGATATGTATATATAGATACATATTACACATCAAAACAGTATGACTATGGTCCTGAAATTTGTGGGATTAATACTTATGGTGCTTGCCCGACTAGTATTTGGGGGTGTTATAAAGAAGCTACTTACTACATAACAGGTTCAGAGCAGGTAATGTGTGATGATGATGGAAATATTTATGATACACAATATGGTAGTTGTCAAGTCAAAAAAGAAATTGTAGATAAACACTGTGACGATAGAAATAGAGGGTGTTACAATACCGACATACCAGGACCAGATTTTTCATTGTGTCCAGATGATTATCTATATTATGATGCAAATAAGGATGTGACTTGTACTAAAGATTTTTATACTTGTAGTGTTACTGATTATGGGGGTGAGATAGGAAAAATTGGATACTGTTTAGCAAATAACATTTGTCCGGACCCTCCTCCTGGTGGAGGTGAGCCAAATTTTTCCATTAGTCTTTCTCCTTTGTTGCAAATAGATACAAAAGGCGATGCGGTTAGTTATACAACATATACAGTTACTCTTACAGCAATAGATGGGTTTTCAAGCAGTGTTTCCTTGACTTCTCCTAGTTGTCCGTCAGGTGCCACTTGTTCTTTTGATGGGGGGTCAACGGTTACTGTTTCTGGCCCTCCCGAGACAAAAATTTTGCGTATTACAGATTTAGATAATGTAAATACAAACACTTATGTTGTCACCGCTCGTGGTATCGGCGGTGGACTTACCCGTAACGGAACAGCTAATTTGCAAGTCAATGATAGTGGTGGTGCCGGTGTTTGTGACCCCAACGCGGTCGGGGTTAATCAATTTGTAAGTTGTGTTTGGGATTACCCGGGAGCAGACGCTAACTTAATCGGTCTTTATGGTATTGACCCAAGTTATACCTTAAAAGGAGTTGGCCCGACTTCTGGTGTTTCAAATCCGGCTGACAACTACTCCATTGCCTATCCGCCGGACGCGGTCTCTGGTTGGACATTTCCCGACAGAGGTCCTGCTGGTGAAAATAATACTTTCTTAGTCAGATGGAGAGGCAACTTTAATTTTACAGGCGGTAAATATGACTTTTCTTTTCCGGATAATACAAGTGTAGATGATGGCGCCAAAATTATTATTGAAGACCCGGTTTTTGGCAACAGGGAAATTACCCCTTACGCCCCTAACGATATTTTAAACCGTTGTTGGAATGTTGCCTGTAATCCGCTGACAATACCAAATGTAGATATTTCAGCTGGAAATCGCACTGTTACCGTAATTTTCAGAGAACATCAAGGAGATGCCAGAATCAAGCTCAATTGGACTAAAGTATCATCAGTGCCTCCAGATAACCCTACAAATGTTACTGCTTCGAATTCAGATTGTCCAGATATAAAACTTAATTGGATTACTGCCGTCGGAGCAGATTCATATAGAATATATAGAAACACTTCAAACTCTGCTCCTGCCAATCCTATAGCATCTGGTGTGGTTATCATCCCGTGGGTTGATTCAAGCGCGACGGTCGGCACAAACTACTATTATTGGGTAGAAAGCTTTAGCAATAGTGAGGGAGTTGGCTCAAGTAAAGTGGCGGCTAATGTAAACGCAACCGGTGGTATGGCTCCAGTTGCTT
>Ga0155851_114_pt1 | contig 35439 bp, 33 predicted proteins | sample RifCSPlowO2_01_FD_107505 | JGI IMG/M metagenome (GOLD analysis project Ga0155851, IMG submission 107505) | Candidatus Zambryskibacteria bacterium RIFCSPLOWO2_01_FULL_35_19 | reverse complement strand
AAGAAAATAATTCTGGAAATATTGAGGATATAGGCGCTCAAAAGGGCGTTATTTCGCGCTCTATCGTGAGCGAAATGAAAAAATCTTTTATTGACTATGCTATGTCTGTCATCACTGACAGAGCTTTACCTGATGTTCGTGATGGTTTAAAACCTGTTCACCGTCGTATTCTTTATGCTATGCATACTATGGGTCTTTCATCATCTGCTAAGACTAGAAAATCAGCTGCAGTAGTCGGAGAAGTGTTAGGTAATTATCACCCTCACGGTGATACTTCTGCTTATGAAGCGATGGTTAAAATGGCTCAAGACTTTGCCATCAGATATCCACTTGTTATCGGTCAAGGCAACTTTGGTTCTGTCGATGGAGACAATGCAGCGGCAATGCGTTATACCGAAGCTAAAATGAGTAAGGTGGCTAGTGAACTTATGCGTGACATAAACAAAGAGACAGTGGATTGGGTGCCAAACTATGACGCAACCAAAAAAGAACCATCAGTTTTACCAGCTGTCGCTCCGCAACTTTTACTCAATGGCACTTTAGGTATTGCTGTCGGTATGGCAACCAATATTCCTCCTCATAACCTTCGCGAAGTAGTAGATGCCACTTCTTTTCTCATAGACAATAAAGAGGCCACTACTGAAGATTTGTTGCAATTTGTGCAAGGACCAGACTTTCCGCTTGGAGGCGTTATTTTCAATACTAAAGATATTCATCACGCTTATGCTACCGGACGAGGCGGTATCGTTGCTCGCGGTGTGGCAGACATAGTTGAAGATAAAAATACCACTCAAATAATAATTAGCTCTATTCCTTATAGAGTAAACAAAGCGGAGCTCATAATAAAAATTGCTGACTTAGTCCGAGAGAAAAAAATTGATGGTATCAAAGGCATCAGAGATGAATCTACCAAAGATATCAGAATAGCTATTGACCTTAAAAATGGTAGCCATCCCCAAAAAGTTTTAAATTATCTTTATAAACACACTCAACTTGAAGATGCTTTTCATTTGAATCTAGTAGCTTTAGTTGATGGAGTGCCTCAAACTCTCTCTTTAAAAAGCATTTTAGAAGAATTTGTAAAACATAGACAAATTGTAGTTAGAAGAAGGACCGAATTTGATTTGCGTGAAGCTGAAGCTAGGGAGCATATCTTGCTTGGACTTAAAAAGGCGCTTGACCATATAGACGAAATTATTAAATTAATCAAGAAATCAAAAGACGTAGAAGAGGCGCGAGCCAACCTGATGAAAACTTTCAAGTTTTCCGAACTTCAAGCTAACGCTATTTTAGAGATGCGTCTGCAAAAATTGGCTGGTCTTGAAAGACAAAAAATAGAAGATGAGTTAAATGAAGTTCAAAAATTGATAGGCGAGCTAAAAACTATCTTGGCTAACCCTAAGAAAATACTTTCAATTATCAAAAAAGAGCTTTCAGATATTTCTGAAAAATATGGAGATGATAGAAGGACCAAAGTGATTAAAGGTGGAGTTAAAATCCTATCTGTTGAAGATTTAATCGCTGATGAAGAAAATACTCTCATATTGACTGCTGGCGGTTATGTTAAAAGGACCAGTCCAGACGAATACAAAAAACAAAAACGCGGGGGAGTTGGGGTGATTGATTTAGATACCAAAGAAGAAGATTTTGTTATCAATTTTTTGACTGCCAACACTCATTCTGATCTCATCTTCTTTACTGACCTTGGCAAAGCTTATCAAATAAAAATGTATGAACTTCCAGAAGGCAAAAGAGCCACTCGTGGTAAATCTATTATGAACTTTATTTCTCTTTCTGAAGGTGAAAGAGTTACTTCTATTTTGCCGATGCCTAAAAACTTGAAAGAAGATAAAGACCTTTCATTGATGATGATTACCGAAGGTGGTATTGGCAAAAAAGTTAGCGCTTCTAGTTTTCACGATGTTAGAGCGAATGGTATTATCGCTATCAAACTTGGCGAAAAAGATAAGTTAATCTCTGTTTCTGGAGTGGTTAAGGGAGATTCTGGCATAGTAGTTACCTCTAAAGGCCAATCAATAAGGTTTAAAGAAGGAGATGTCAGAGAAATGGGCCGAACCGCCGCAGGAGTAAGAATAATAAAATTAAAAAAAGGTGACAAAGTGATTGGCGCTCATGCTATCCCCAAAGAAGCTGAAAAAGATGCAGCCCTTCTTACATTAGGGACCAATGGTTATGGCAAGAAAACCATCATCACTGAATATAAGATTCAAAAGAGAGGTGGCTCTGGTATAAAGACCAGCAATGTTACTGCTAAAACAGGCGAAATAATATCTTCTACAGTGGTGACTGGCTTAGAAGAAGAAGCAGTAGCTATGTCAAAAAAGAGTCAAGTTATCAGATTAAGTCTTTCTGAAATACCAACCCTCGGACGTTCTACTCAAGGTGTTCGTATTATGAAGCTTCGTGCCGGCGACTCCATCGCTTCCTTTATCTGTCTTTAATTTCTAAACATATTGCCAAGAAGATGCCGATCTCGGTAATTGTGGATAATGGTAGTTCACAGTTTGAGTGAGACGGTTTTGATTTGAATGTTATATAATATAAGTATGACAAAGTTTCAATTGGTTTTGACTGGGATTTTTGGAGTATTTCTAATCGTAGGAGTGATAATATTTTCTTCTTATAGAGGGAGTCTTGGAAATGCAATCTCAATAGAGATATGGGGCACTATGCCTCAAACCACTTTCAATGAAGCTATCAAAGCAACGTCTCTTCACCAAAGCAAAGAATTTACTCTTCAATATGTTCAGAAAACTGAAGAAGAATTTGATGCTAGTTTTATAGAAGCTTTAGCTTCTGGTAATGGTCCAGATATCTTTATGTTGGGAAGTGAAAAGATACTCAAGCACCGCAACAAAATATTTGCTATTCCGTATGAAGCTTTTACTACTAGGCAATTTAAAGACTCTTTTATAGAAGGAGCTGAAATTTATATGGCGCCAGAAGGATTTTTAGCTTTGCCCATAACGGTCAACCCACTGGTTATGTATTGGAACAGGTCTATCTTTACTGAAGTTAAAATCACTGAACCTCCAAAATATTGGGATGAGTTTTATAATTTAGCCAATCAGATATCTAAAAAAGATGGTGCTTTAAATATATCAAGAAGCTTGGTAGCTTTTGGTGAATTTGGAAACATCTCTCATGCCAAAGAAATTGTTATAAACTTGGCAATGCAAGCGGGGACGCCTGTTACTATCTGGGGCAGTAACAACAAAGCTTTAAGCGTCTTTGCTGACTCTTTCAACAAATCAACCATTCCAGCTGAAGCGGCAGTCAATTTTTATACCGAATTTAGCAATCCAGCCAAATCCTCATACTCTTGGAATCGTTCTTTAAATAATTCTACCAACTACTTTTTAGGAGGTGACTTGGCTTTGTATTTTGGTTTTGCTAATGAAATAAGCAATCTTCAAATTAAAAATCCAAATCTAAATTTTGATGTGGCATCAGTGCCTATTTCTAGGGAGGGCGGAGTTAATGTCTCTTATGCTAATTTTAATTCTTTTGCTATCACCAAAGCTTCTAAAAAGATAAGCGCCGCTTTTTCTGTTATTTCTATTTTAACTGGCAAAGAAGGGGCGATGGCTTTTAGTAAAGCTTTAAGATTGCCACCAGCAAGAAGAGATCTTTTAGGACAGAAACAAATCAATTCATATGAGAGTGTTTTCTATGATAGTGCTATCCGAGCCAAAGCTTGGCTTGATCCGTCCAAAGGAGAAAGTGATATCGTCTTTAGAAATATGATAGAATCAATCACAAGCGGTAGAGCTAGGACGGGAGAAGCTGTCAATCGAGCTCATAGAGAACTCTCTACCTTATTATTAAAATGAAAAAACCATTAATCAAAAATATTTTAATTTTTTCGTTATTTTTTCTTTTTATTATGATACCTTTTTTAGTTTCTGCTCAAGGTGGTTTTATACCTTGCGATGGTGGTCTTAGTGACGAATGCGGTTATGATGATTTATTGATACTGATAAATAATGTAATAGATTGGATTATAAAGATTTCAGTCCCGATAGCGGCGGGTGTTTTTGCTTGGGCTGGTATAAAGATGATGATACATGGCGATAATCCAGGCAAAAGATCAGAGTCTATAAATACAATGAAGAAAGTTTTTATTGGTTTTGTTTTTATTTTATCAGCTTGGATTATTGTAACCACTATCACAAATGCTCTTTTGAGTGATAAAAATGGTTTTAAAGATGCAGTGCCAGTCCAAGGAGTCAAATAATTAATCAATTTTTATATATAAAATTATGTTTAAATTTTCAAAAAGTTTTTTTAAAATTTTAATTCCAATTGTAGTTGTCATAGTTTTAGTAATGCCGATGTTTGTGTTGGCCGCAAATGGCGATGGTGGAGGTGATACGGGAGGCGATGGTGGAGGGACTACTGGTTCTGTCCCCCCAATAAATTCATCAATAGAAATAAAAAATCCATTTAAAGAAAATACCATTGAAGGTTTGATAACCACCATTATTAAAGATATTTTAATACCTATCGGTAGTGTGGTAGCTGTGGTAATGGTTATGTATGCTGGATTTCTTTTTGTAACGGCTAGAGGTGATGCGGCACAAATAACTAAAGCAAAGGATGCTCTACTCTGGGCGGTTATAGGTGCGGCCATACTTTTAGGTGCTTGGATTATATCGCAAGCCATCGGCAAAACTATTAGTCAATTAAGAGTATAAAAATGGATTTAACAGCGATTATAAGTTTGTTTATAAATATAGGGCTTAGAATAATACCATTTTTAGGAACGGTGGCCTTTCTTGTATTTGTTTTGGGTATAGTCAAGTTTATAAAATCTGCCGGTAGTGAAAAAGAAATAAAAGATAGCAAAAATTTAATTATCTGGGGGATTGTAGGATTACTTATTTTGGTAAGTATTTGGGGTATAATTTCTTTTACTATGGGTGAATTTGGTTTTAGAGGAGGAGTGATTATTCCTCAAATTCATTTTTAATATATGATAAAAATATCAAAAATAATAGTAATACTTCTCTTTTTTCCATTATTTGCATCTGCCGCTGGAGTTATTGACCTTATAGATGCGGCCTCTGGCATAGTTAGCGAAGTGCTTATACCACTTGCTTTTGCTTTAGCTCTCTTTTATTTTTTCTGGGGAGTAGCCAAATACATAAGGACCAGTGCTGGTGATGAAAAAGGAGCCGAAGAAGGAAAGAAGATTATGATTTGGGGTATCGTCGGTCTCTTTGTAGCTTTTTCAATTTGGGGTATAATTACCTTTATCCAAAGTGAGCTTGGTATTCCAGAAGTTGAAAATCCAGCAATTCCCAGAGATATAATTACCACTAAAATTTATTAATATTAATATTTAAAACTTATGTTAAATAAAATTTATAAAATCATTTTATCTTCCGTATTTGTTTTATTTCCCGTTTTTTCTTTTGCCCAACTAAAGGAGACTGGAAAATTATTTTGGGAAGCTAAATATATTGTGACAGATATGCTGGTCCCGCTTGCTTTTATTCTAGCCCTACTTTTCTTTTTCTGGGGTATTGCCAAGTATATACGCTCTGCTGGTAGTGAAAAAGATGAAGGCAAAAAAGTAATGGTGTGGGGTATAGTAGCTCTCTTTGTGATGGCCTCTGTCTGGGGACTCGTCGCTTTCCTTCAAGGTGAGCTTTTGGGTGGCTCTGGACCAAATTCTATACCTATACCAACTATTGGTGGGGATGGTGGAGCTGATAATACTGAAGCCTGGAATGCCGCTTCGCCTTAATTATATTACGTTGTGGATTACTTTTGGTTGAAATTAAGTATAAAAATGATATTATTATAAAGCAAATTAAAAATGGTCGTTTATTTAATTATTAATTATTAATTTAAAATTATATGAAAAAATTAGCGTTAATTGTTGGAGCTTTGGCTTTCCCTCTTGTCTCTTTTGCTCAAGGTTTAACTGCACTAAGAGGTTTAATTGAAGATTTGGGTGGTATTGTGGATATAATCATACCAATTGTTTTTGCCCTCGCTATTCTTGGATTCTTTTATGGTTTGGTTAAATACATTTTTGGCGCAGATCATGACAAGGAACAAGCCAAAAAGACAATGATTTGGGGAGTGGTGGCTCTCTTTGTGATGGCCTCTGTCTGGGGATTGGTTCGATTTATCGGTGAAAATGTAGGAATAGGCACAGATACAGGTGCTCCTGATGTTGGCAATCTTATTCCTAATGAAGTTGAATAAACTTGCTCTAAAATACAAAAATAAAACTGCTTTAAGGCGGTTTTATTTTTGTATTTTTTTTAAGAAGAGATATAAACTTTTATATCTTGCAATTTTTGAGTATTAAAAATAAAATGTAGTTATGTTAGCCGCTACAATAACAGCTGTAACAGATCTTTTAGGTCAGATAGCTATTTTGATATTAAATCCACTCATAGTGCTTGGTTTTGTTGTTGCCACTATATATTTATTTTATGGGATAGTGCAGATGATTTGGGGAGCCGATGGTAATGATTTAGATAAAAAAAAGACCAATGTTATGTATGGAGTAATTGGGCTTTTTATAATGTTTTCTGTTTATGGCATTTTAAGAATTGTTTTGGCTACTTTTGATATTCCCTGTGAACTATTTTTTTGTTAATATTTTTTACAAACAAAAACCCCATCGGAGCAAAAGACTTACGCCTTTTACTCGATGGGGCTACGGAGGACCTCTGTGCTGTCGCATAATGCCCTCCTAACTTTTCGGAGTGAGAGTGATTTTGATGATCACCGGCTCTTTCTCCAACGATTGCACCCGCATCTTTATTGCTTTGGGTACGCGGAGAAATTCCTCCGACGGAAATTCTCCCAGAATCACCTTCCCGTCTTGGGTGGTGAATTCTGCGCGATACTTCTCTTCTTTTTCCGGACTGACCCGCCCAAAATCATATCGGTGGTTGTTTGGGAACGAGAAGTAGTTGCTCCATTCTCCAACTGGGGCTTCCAATGTGACTATCAGAGTCCCAGTGCTGGTTACCAATGATCCCCAGCAGGCGACTGAAGCGGTCCATGGGGCTGTGCCGTACTTCTTGTACAAGTACTCGGCGGCTGCCCGATTGTGGGCTTCGCTCCGCTCCACATCGAGCGATTCGTCTGGACCCAAACTCCCATCAAGTTTCATTTCGGCTTCAAGGAGTTTGAGCTCCTCGCTAACGTCCGGATCACCGATATGAATCTGCCACTTTCCAACCGCACCGGTGCCCCAAGGGGCATCCTGCGGATTTCGGACTGGAGTTATTCCGTCCTCAAGAAAATGCCTACCGCTTCCGGGAGCGCCGGTACCAGTCTCGCAGCCATCGAGGACTGCTAGGGTATAGCTGACACTTCCGGCTTGTGTCCCTCCCAATTGTGGAGAGAAACCGGGGGTGATAGTTGCTTCGTTAGAACTTCCAAAAGGCCAACCTTTTTCTTGGAAATATTTCCAAGTGATGGTAGCAAGTCCCAATATCAGCATTGCGGTGATTATTTTTGCTAATCTTTTGGCCGTCGGATGGTCTGATTCAGTTTCTTTTCCATCCTTATCTTTCACTTTAACAGTGAGAAAATAAAGAATTGTCCAAAACCCAATATTGAAGATTAACCAAGTATACCACTTGTAAGCAAGTATATCCCAAAACCAGGGAATCATTGCCCAGACCACCAAGTTGAAGATAGCTAGTCCATACACTATCAGCAACTTAGTATGCGTCAGCCATGACCATCTACTTTCTTCTTCCTTTTTTGTCTTTATGTCTTTGTTTTTTTCGGAAGAAGAGGTGGGTTTTAGGTTTTTGATGAGTAGAAGAACAATACCTCCTACTACCAAAACCATGGACAAAAAACCGATCAAAATCGGAACTATCTGATCAAGCATGATAAGGAGCCTCCTCTATCTATTGTATCATATTTATAAAATAAAGTCAACAAAAAGCCGAGGGGTTACCTCGGCTATACGAATCAAGTGTAAAGAAAGATTATTCTCCACTATCTGTCGGAATGGCAATGACAGGTTTTTTACCTTTTTTGCTCTTGCCTTGACGATCTCCTTCAACATAGGTTCGCAGGTTTTGTAGTGCGCCAACTTGTTGTGAGTGAAAGATGTCAGGACCGTTAGGGATACTAGACACCGCACCAACAACCATTTCTGCCGCCTTCTGCTTTGCCTTAGCTTCTGTTTCAATGCGATATGCCTCTGCATCTGCGGCAATTCGCACTCTTTCAGCTTCTTGTTCAGCTTCGTATTTTCTAGTCAGAAGCTCTCTATATTTGGCGGCTGCATCTCCTGCTGGTTCAATCGATTGGATTTGCACCAGTTCTACATTAACCCCAAATCGTTCTTTGAAGTTTTCCAACCTGCTGTGTAAAGCTTTAGCTAGCTCTTCAGAGGAAGTTTCAGAAAGTGCTCCTATTGTGCCAACAGGAAGAGCCGTACTGGGATCCCCTTCAGGTGGAGCAAACAACTCTCTAATGTTTTGGGTACCGATGTATACTCTAGTGGTACCCTCTGTTTGGTTTGTGACAGCCTCTAGCCAGTGCTGGACCCTATACAGGGCCTTGTAGGGATTGGTGATGGAAATCGTCAATAGAAAACTGACATCAACTGGAATTCCTTCCTTGGTTTCTGCCGACAGCACCTTGACGAAATACACATCACTTTGTACTAAAACATGGCTAATTGGCTCATCGTGCGAGATTGGTGCTTTGGTAGTAGAAACCGTACCATCAGATTTCTTTGGATAACCCCACTCTATCCAGGTCATCCTATACCGTTGAATTTCGGCAAATGGTGGGACACCGATCAGATATACACCCTCAAACAACCTCAACAATTTTTCAATAACGGTCTTGTTTTTGCGAGGCCACTGGCTAGCATGGATCAATTCCCAGTACTCAGCTTCTTGCGGATCAAATCTAAAAGAAGCATTGCGGTGATCTTTGAATAGCTCACCTTGGAATATATGTCCAGCATAGTTCATGATGAACTTCCGAAATTTCTTATTCCAGATTACTGGTCGTGCTTGACCCTCTGCCGTTGTGGCAAAAAACCACTCCAATTCTGCCATCTTTCTAACAATGAAAGGTGACAGAATTAATACGGCAGGGAATGTGAGAACAACAAGTGTCGCCAACATCACAGCAAACATTAGTTGCCAATTCATAATTCTGCTCCTCCTTCAATCTTTTTGCAGTCAAAGAACTGCTTTTCCGTTTATAACTATATCACAAGCTGTTTAAAAATGCAATCCCATTAGAAATCGCGGAAATATTATTTCCTATTTCTAACGGGATAAAGCAAAAACCGACCTTGCGGACGGTTTTTGCACTGTGTCCCGTGATTGCAAAGCAATTTTACGGGATATTTTAGGTTTTCATTCTCATAAGCCGAATTCTGTTTTACCACGCCGAAGCTTTAAGCGAAGGCGGGTTTTCCAGCAATTTATCTAGGATTTAGATTACTCTAAAACTCGAGCGGCACTTCCACACAAAGGTGGACACGGCCTTGCACTCCAGTAAGTATTTTGCCGTTTCAGCCGGACTTAACCGGATCGTTTCTGTTCGCAACTCTACCAACTTTGCCCACTGAAAGTGGTTGCAAAATTGAGTATCTTGAGCTTGTCGAAGGATTGTCCCTCGATATACTCGGGACGCTCAATTTTGTACTCACTCTTAGTGAACAAAATTGGCGACGGGTATTACCCGCTACCGTTTGAATCGCCACAAGGGCGAGTAAATGTTCGGACTTTCCTCCCTAACTAAAAAAGTTAGAGTAGCTGTCGAAACGAAAACCTAACTGCATTATATCATTTATTACAACAAACACAATATTAGGACGCTCCTCCTTTGCATAAAGCTACGGCGGGACAAGTAAGCGTTTAGTATAGAATTATTTTAAAAAATATTGTGTAATTTTGTGGGCAAGAGAGGACTTGAACCTCCACGCCTTGCGGCACTAGCTCCTAAGGCTAGCGTGTCTACCATTCCACCACTTGCCCGACTGAAATAATATAACATAATATGAAGCAAGTTCATATTTTTCTATCATGTCCGCTCACTAGGATTCGAACCTAGGACATTCTCCTTAAGAGGGAGCTGCTCTACCAACTGAGCTATGAGCGGGCTGGTGCTCGGGGCGGGAGTTGAACCCGCAAGGTCTTGCGACCAAAGGATTTTAAGTCCTTCGTGTATACCAATTCCACCACCCGAGCAATTATTTGTCAAGTTATTTTATTTCTTAACAAATGAGGCCACGGCGAGAATTGCACTCGCGTATATTCCTTTTGCAGAGGAATGCCTTACTACTTGGCTACGTGGCCGAATAAAAACTATTTTAGCTTTTATTTATTAAATTTTCAATATTAGATTCATTTGAAAGTCTGTCTATTTTTTGACGATTGTGTTCACCCTCATCAATATAAAAATCTATTTTAGGAGTAAAGCCAAAAGATTTTTTAGACATCATAAACCGACGGAAATCTTGTCTACGTCGTTTGGCAAACTCTAAAGCAGCTCCTTCTTTTTCTACTGGTAGAGCAGTAAAATAAACCGAAGCTCTTTTGCCTCGGTCAAAAAGCTCTGTTTTGGTTATTGTCATCAATGAATCTTTGCTTGATTCTATAGAAAAATATTCAGCAGCAAATCTAGAGATAAGTGAAATAAATTTGTCATCTTTAAATCTATTTATATGTTTCATTTATTTTTGTTTGATAATAGAAGTCGTTTTTAAAATATCTCCTTCTGCTAATTCTATTTTTGACTCTACCATCATTCCAAATTCCTGACCTTCTTGGACTAAATCAATTTTTATTTTTTGTGTTTGAAGTTCTTTTATTTTACCTTCACCGAGTAAAGATTCTCTTCTAAATATTTTAACTGTGGCTCCTATTTTGATTTCTCCTTCGTTTACTCGACCACCGACTACTTGCTTGTTTTTGTTTTTATTAAAAATCCTAAGTAACTTAATACTTCCAGTTACTATCTCTACATTTTCGGTTGGGGTAGCTTCTATCACTTCATTTTTTACATAATCAACCAATTCGTAGATTATTTTATATGTTTTTATTTTTATATTATCTCGAAGAGCCAATATTTCTGCATTTTTGTCTACCTTAACATTAAAACCTAAAACGAGACTATTTTTTATATTTGCAGTTTTTAAATCTTTTTCTGTAATAGTGCCAATTCCTTTTGAAATTATTTTAACGGAAATTTTTTCATTACTTAGTTTTTGGAGTTCGTGCTCTACTGCATCTAATGAACCAAAAGTGTCTGTTTTTATAACCACTCCAAATGTTTCTCCATTTGAAAAGTTTTGAACTTTTTTTGTTTCTAAACTATTTTGATTTTCAGAAGCAAATTTGATAGCTTCTTCTTTTTTTAAAAAAGTTTTGAAACGATTTCCCACTTTTAGCTCACCACTCCAACCAACTATTCTGACAGGACTAGAAAAAGTGGCTTCTTTTATTTTTTCACCTTTATAATCTTCTATGGTTCTAATAGGAACATAACTTCCATAACTAGCTATAAACTGGCCCATTTTAAGAGAGCCATTTTTTATTATCAAAGTAGCAGAAATACCCTCTCTGGGATTAAGGTCGCTCTCTATTACAAAACCTTCTGCTAAAGCAGTTGGGTCACCTTTTAATTCTTCTATATCTGATTGGAGAAGTATCATTTCCAATAGTTCAGGGACGCCTTCTCCGGTTTTGGCCGATATAGCCACTACTGGTATAGTACCACCCCAACCTTCTACTAAAATTTCATTTTCTGCTAGGTCGGTTTTAATCTTTTCAATATCGGCACTAGGGCGGTCAATTTTATTTATAGCCACTATAAAAGGGATATTATCTTTTTTGATACAATTTAAAGCTTCAATAGTTTGCAGTTTTACTCCATCTTCGGCTGAAACGACAAGGATTGCAATATCAGCCACATCGGTGCTTCGCTCTCTGATAGAACAAAAAGCTTCATGTCCGGGAGTATCTATAAAAGTTATTTTTCTTTTTTGGCCACCTATCTCTTTTTCTACTTCGTAAGCAGATACGTGTTGAGTAATGCCACCAGCTTCTTTTTCAGTAGTATTTTTTTTTCTTATATAATCAAGCAAAGTGGATTTGCCATGATCAATATGACCCATGACAGAGACGACTGGTTCGCGGGGTATTGTTTTTATTTTTTCTGTTTTATTTTTCTCCTCCATTTATTTTTGATTGTTTTATTACTTCTTTTTCTTCTGATGTTAGTCCGTAATCACTCTTCCAGTCTTTTAATGGTTTGGCAAAAACGTTAGTGCGTTCTCTGGTATGCATACTGGTTATGACCACTCCGTTTCCTTCTTCGTCTGCTAGAACAGAAGAAAAACTTTGGTTGCCACCTAGGTCAGTGCCTTTAAATGGATTAAATCTTAAAGTAGGGACTTTTCCTATCTTGCCTTTTATCCTATTATTTAAGGATTTCATATACATAGTTGAGTCCGCCTGAAACTTGATAAGGTCTTCTAAGGTCTTGGTGTGTAGTTTTAAAAGTCTTTCGATGTCTGGAACATTAGCACTTCTAAATATTCTAGAGACTCTAAAATACATTATTATTACTAGTATAAGAGCCACCAAAGAAATCACCAAAGCCAATAAAGGCGCAAAAAAAACAACTAAATTCCAATCTATTACCATAATCGTATATTATACATTAATTGTGGTATTATTCAAAATAATAACAGAATAATAATATGAAAAACAAAGAAAAAAGAATCTTTCTAGATTATGCCTCTATCACGCCGGTTGATTTAAGTGTGGCAAAAGAGATGACAAAAATTCAAAAAGATTTTTGGGCTAATCCTTCTTCTTTACACACAGAAGGGGAGCGGGCTAAAAACATACTAGAGGAAGCGAGAATAAGGATTGCTCGTATTTTGCATTGCAAAGCTAGCGAAGTTTTTTTTACTGCCTCTGGCACCGAATCATTAAATATTGCTATTTTAGGAATTTGCCGAGAAGATGTCATTCTTGGCACAAAACCAAAGTCCGACTTTGGTTTTGCTTTGCCACATATCATAGTCTCAACAATAGAGCATCCAGCAGTTTTGGAACCGATCAAATATTTATTAAAAGAAGGGAAAGCAGAAGTTTCTTTTATTACTCCAAATGAAAAAGGAATAATAAATCCAGATTCAATCAAAAAAGAAATAAAAGAAAATACTGTTTTAATAGCTATTCAACATGCAAACAACGAAATAGGCACTATCCAACCGATCCAAAAAATAGCTAAAGTAATAAGAGAATATAAAAGTACAAGGACTCTCCTTGTACAAAATAAACTTTTGGTAGGGCCATATCTTTTGGTGGATGCTAGTCAAAGTGTTCTTTATGAAAATGTTTCTTTGGAAAGATTGGGAGCTGATTTGCTTGTCTTGGATGGTATTAAAATATATGGGCCAAGAGGAATGGGTCTTTTAGTTGTCAAAACTGGAGTCAAAATCTCCCCCATTATTTTTGGTGGGGGACAGGAAGGAGGATTAAGATCTGGGACAGAAAATGTAGTTGCTGTTGCCGGCCTCGCTAAAGCTTTGGAAATCGCAACAAAAAAGAGGGAAAAAGAATCAAAAAGTTTAACAAAGTTGCGTGATTATGCAATAACTGAAATTTTAAAAGAAATACCAAACACTTCCTTAAATGGTGATTTAGAAAATAGATTACCTAACAACATTAATATATGCTTCGCCTCGCCGAAGCTTTCAGCGAAGTCGGGTTTCCAAAAAATAGATAGTGAGTTTTTGGTTATTAAATTAGACACTCTCGGTTTTGCGGTCTCGGCCGCTTCTGCTTGTCATGCTTTGAGTCTAGAAAATGGCTCTTATGTGATTGAAGCTGTGAGTAATAAAGAGTGTGCCTCCTCGTCTCTTCGTATAACTTTGGGTCGTAATACCAAAAAATCTGATTTAGACTCTTTTATCTCCGCTCTCAAGAAGATAGTTAAATAAATCTTGTCTTGTGTAGTTTTGGCGAAGTGGGATATCCACTAACAATTGTTTTTAATTTTTTATTTTGGTATTATTTAACTAAATATGGAAGATTTGACTAAACATCAATTAATACTTATCGTCTTATTGGTTACATTTGTAACTTCAATTGCTACTGGTATTATCACTTTTACTTTACTTTCAGAAGCACCAGTTGAAGTCACTCAAACCATTAACCGAGTGGTGGAGAAAACTATTGAGCGAGTAGTAACTGAACCGGGTAAGCCAGACAAAGTAGTTACTACGGTAATTGTCAACGAAGAAGATAGAGTGTTGGAAGCAATTGCCAAAAATGAAAAATCTATCGTTAGATTAAAAACCACTGGAGCTGATGGCACTGAAGTTGTCTCTGGTCTTGGTTTGGTGGTCTCTGGAGATGGGGTGATTGTAGCTGATTTGCGAAGTTACAATGTTGCTGCTTCTTACACGATTTCTTTTCATGATGGGCAGAGTTATCCTGTTAGTAAAACCTCAATCAATAGTGAAGCGGGGCTGGTTTTCTTAAAAGTAGACGCTCCTTTGAAAGATCTAAAATATACTTTTTATCCAGCTATTTTTGGTAATTCTGATGATTTGAAGATAGGGCAAAGTTTGGTAGCTATCAGTGGTTTGAGTTCCAACGCCGCCTCTATTGGTAGGGTTTTTCAATTAAAGTTTGATGAAGATAAAGTCACAATAAAAAAGATTTTTTCTGATTTAAAAGTTTCTAGAAGTCATTTTGGTAGTCCAGTATTAAATCTTTCGGGAGAAGTGGTAGGTCTTGAAGCACCAGTTGGAGAATTGGATACTGAATATTCTTATACCCCTATCAATATCATAAAATCCGCTACTCCAAAAGCTTTAGCTGAATTGGCTAAGTAGCTTGATTTAATACAGATTTCTGCTATAATATAGCCATAATATTTTTATTTATGACACCATTTAATCAATTTACAACTAAAGCCAAAGAAGTCATCAGAAAAGCTCACGAGCTGGTTATCGAACGTAGTCAAAATCACGTAGAACCACTTCATCTTTTGGCCGCACTTATTTTACAAGAAGAAAGTATGGTGGCTTCTATTTTGGATAAAATGGAAGTAGATACTATTCTTTTGACTGATTCTATTTTTGAAGCAATGGAAGGCACTGCTTCTGGTGGCACTATGTCCCCCTCTTATCAGATTTTTCTTACTCCGGAGTTGGCTCAAATCATTGAACATTCTTCAAAAGTAGCGAAATCTATGAATGATGAATTTGTTTCTACTGAACATATTTTTATTGCTTGTCTTGATATTCCAAGTTTAGCTAAAGACACTCTCTCTCGTTTCAAAATTGAAAAAGAAAAAGTTTTGTTTTTGATTCAAGAAATAAAACAAGGAAGAATGCCAGAGACCAAAACTTATCGTAAAAATAAAAACATCCTAAAGTATACTCGCTCTCTTACCAAATTGGCTCGCGAAAACAAACTTGACCCAGTCATTGGTAGAGATGAAGAAATTTCTCGTATTATCCAGATTCTTTCTCGTCGGACCAAAAATAATCCTATCTTAATTGGAGAAGCGGGTGTAGGTAAAACCGCTATCGCTGAAGGTTTGGCTATGAGAGTTGCTTCTGGTAATGCACCAGAGTCTTTAAAAGATAAAGAAATAGTATCTCTTGATTTGGGGCTTTTAGTGGCGGGGACCAAATACAGAGGTGAATTTGAAGAAAGACTCAAAAATATCATAAAAGAAATAGAAAAATCAGACGGTAAGATTATACTTTTTATAGATGAAATTCATACTATTGTTGGTGCTGGATCAGCCGAAGGTTCTCTTGATGCCTCCAATATGTTGAAACCTCCTCTTTCCAGAGGGGAATTGCGAGCCATCGGAGCTACTACCATCAAAGAATATCAAAAACATATAGAAAAAGACCCAGCTTTGACTCGTCGTTTTCAATCGGTCTTTATAAGTGAGCCATCAATAGATGACGCCACAACTATATTGCGCGGATTAAAAGAAAAATATGAACTCTATCACGGGGTTCGTATAACTGATGACGCTATTAAAGCGGCGGTGGTACTTTCTGCTAGATATATTGCTGATAGATTTTTGCCAGATAAAGCAGTTGACCTTATAGATGAAGCTTCGAGTCATTTAAAAATCTCGCTTGAAAATATGCCACCAGTGCTTCAAGAAACTAACTCAAAAGTGATAAAACTTGAAATTGAAAAAGAAGCTCTTAAAAAAGAAGCCAAAGGTAAAAATAGTAAAGCCAAAACTCGTCTTCAAGAAATTGAAAAAGAAATTGCTGACTTGAGAGAAAAAACTAGAGAAATTGATTTGAAATGGAAAAATGAAAAAGAAAGTGTTGGAGAAATAAAAAGGATTAAAAAAGAGCTTGAATTTGCTCGTTTAGAAGCTGAAGAAGCTGAAGCTAGAGTAGATCTTGGCAAAGCAGCTGAAGTTCGTTATGGACAGATTCCTGCTTTAGAAAAAAGTCTTGACGCCAATATGAAAAAACTCAAAAAACTTCAAAGTTCTCGTCGTATCTTAAAAGAAGAAATAACAGAAAATGATATAGCCAATATAGTAGCCAAGTGGACTGGTATTCCTGTTTCTAGAATGCTTGAAGAAGAAGCCGAAAAACTTTCTAGGATGGAAGATGAATTGAAGAAACGCATAGTAGGTCAAGATGAGGCGGTCAAAAAAATAGCTGATACCATCAAACGCTCTCGTGCCGGCATTTCTGACCCAAACAAACCAATTGGCTCTTTTATTTTTCTAGGTCCAACTGGAGTTGGCAAAACAGAGCTGACTAAAGCTTTGGCTGAATTTATGTTTGATGATGAAAAAGCCTTGATTCGGGTGGATATGTCAGAATTTATGGAGAAGCACTCTGTTTCTAAACTGATAGGCGCTCCCCCTGGTTATGTCGGTTTTGATGATGGTGGTGGTTTAACGGAGATGGTTAGACATCGTCCATACTCTATTGTTTTGTTTGATGAAATTGAAAAAGCTCATCCAGAAGTTTTTAACGTTTTCCTTCAAGTTTTGGACAACGGTCGGCTAACTGATTCTAAAGGCCGAACTGTTAACTTCAAAAATACTATTATTATTATGACCTCAAACATTGGGGCCAATTATATAGACAAGATGGAAAAAATGGGCTTCGGTGATAGAGATATAAAAGGGGGTGAATATGCCGGAGTTAAAGAAAAAGTGATGGAAGCTATGAAAGATTTCTTCAGACCAGAATTTTTAAACAGAGTAGATGATATTGTTATCTTTGATATATTACCTATGGAAGCTATAAGAGAGATTGTTAAAATTCAGATTGATTTGGTAAGAGAGAGATTGGCTATTAAAGAGATTTCATTAGAATTAACTGATGAAGTTTATGAATATTTAGCCAAAGAAGGATACAACCCTCAATACGGCGCAAGGCCTTTGAAAAGGGTGATTCAAAATAAAATACTAAATCAAGTAGCTTCTTTTATCATCTCTAAAGAAATATTGAAAGGGGGAGTAGTGTCTGTTTCTGTCAAAAATGATCCATCCAAAACTGATGTAGGTGAATTTGTCTTTGATATCAAAAAAGGCCGTCGTGGCGCTATTATCGGGTCTTCTATTCTAGAGACTCTCTCTGCTGGGGTAGGGGTTTAAAATAGGTATGTAATTAAGTTGGCAGAAAGGCAGAATATTTGGTAAACTATTGTGAGTAAATGCGTCGGTGGTAGAGTGGTCAATTACAACAGACTGTAAATCTGTCGGCTTCGGCCTACGCTGGTTCGAATCCAGCCCGGCGCACAATCAAAAATAACCAACATTCGCTAGTCGAAGCTCTGATTTTTTATTATTTTAATTTTAGATTCCAAAGAATTAATTCTACTTTTCTCCTATCAAATTTATCCCACATATGTTTGGTGGGGTATTTGAGCTTGGTATTATTGCTGATAGCTTTTTCTTTACCTATATAAAAACCTATATGCTTGTGTTTCTCGCCACTTTTAAATTTCTTCTCTTCCCAAACTAAGACACATCCAATTTTTGGTTTCTCTATTTCTATCCAACCGGATTGTTTTAAATCTTTTATCGTACTACTTACCGTGGCGTGTCTTTCCTTAATGAGTTTAAATAAAAATAATATTGAAGAAACAAAAACGGCGCAAGACAAATCACCACCCCTAGTGATATCAATATTTTTACCATTTACTTTGGCGTAAAGATTACAAAACATCTTTGAACCGATGCTATTTTCTATAGTGGTTATATAAGTTTTTTTCAATAAAGGTGTAACTTTTTGTTTTTTATCTTTTTTCATATGTTTATTTTATATCATATATGATATACTTTTGGTATGAAAAAGGTGGATAATCAGAAAGCTATAGGCGTTTTTATAAAAAAGTTACGTGAAAAACGCTCTTTGACTCAGGGTGAACTAGCTAAAATACTTAATACTTCTCAAAGTGCGGTAGCTAGGATAGAGAATGGTGGTCAAAATTTAACTGCTGGTGAGCTTTTAAAAATAGGGGAAGCACTAGATCATAAGATAGTATCTCTTTCTGATTCTATAGATTTTAAAATAAATGGAGGTAAAAAACTTCATGGAAGTATAAAAACAAATCCTTCTAAAAATGGGGCCATGGGACTTTTATGTGCCTCTCTTTTAAATAAAAGCACGACCATACTGCATGGTATTCCAAGAATAGAAGAAGTAAATAGAATGTTAGAGATATTCTCTGCTTTAGGGGTAAAAAATAAATGGATTGAAAAACAAACTTTAGAAATAAACCCACCTAAGAAATTTAATAAAAAAGGATTAACCCATCCTTCTGTTGCAAGTGTAAGATCTAGTTTGATGCTCATCCCTGCTATGTTGCATAATTTTAAGAGTTTTGAATTACTTCATAGTGGTGGTTGCAAAATGGGTGAAAGGACTATTTCTGCTCATCGTTATATGTTTGAAGATTTTGGTGCTCGTATAAAAACTCTAAATAATAAATACGTTATTAACAACAAGTCTATAAAAGTAGCTAATATTGTGATGTATGAGGCAAGTGATACTGCATCTGAAAATGCTATTATAACTGCCGCCCTAACCCCTGGTATAACTAAAATATCCTTTGCTCCACCAAATTATCAAGTTCAAGAAGTTTGTTTCTTTCTCCAAAAATTGGGAGTAAAAATAGAAGGTATCGGTACTACCAGTCTGACTGTTTACGGTATTAAGGAAATAAATCAAAGAATTGAATATTTTAATAGTGAAGATCCAATTGAATCAATGATGTTTATAAGTGCTGCCATTACTACAAATTCTGAATTAAAAGTAGAAAGATGTCCAATAGATTTTTTGGCCCTAGAGTTGACTAAGTTAAAAACTATGGGTTTAAAATATGAATTTTCTAAAGAGTATTTGGCTTTAAACAAAAATACAAAATTGGTGGACATAACTATATTTCCTTCAAAACTGTATGCTTTAAAAGATAAAGTGCATGCTCAACCTTATCCGGGTATTAATTCTGATAATCTTCCATTTTTTGTACCAATTGCTACTCAAGCTAAGGGGACTACTCTCATTCATGATTGGATGTGGGAAAACAGAGCCATATACTTTACAGAATTAAATAAATTAGGAGCCAGCGTTACTCTAGTTGATCCACATAGGGCTTTTATAACAGGACCAACAAAACTAAAACCTGCTCAAGTAGTTTGCCCAGCCGCTCTACGTCCAGCGATGATTATTCTTATTGCTATGTTAGCAGCTCCAGGAGTATCTATACTTCGCAATGTCTATTCTATAAATCGTGGCTATGAGGATGTAGTAGAGAGGTTAAATAGTATAGGAGCCTCTATTGAGAAAATCACAGGTATATAGTTGCAATATATCATATATGTGATAATATTTAGTTGGGAGTTATTTATGAACACAGAAATGAGCTCAGAAATTATTGCCGGGTCCTTGGTAGGGTTGAAACCAACTGACAAAGACCCGGATGTAAATGAACGTTTAAGAAGATGGGAGCACTCTTACGGGAGGGGTCCATTTAAAGTTCGTCATGTTACAGACGAACACGTATCTCTTGAATGGATTAAAGATCCACTTAATCGACAAAAGAGTGGAGAACTTGTTCATTTTGGGAGTCTTAACGATTCCCATATAAGTATCAGATATGTGGAACCTTGGGTGACTTGATGGCTACGTCTACACTTTAAATCGTCGCAGTTTACGGACTGTGGCGATTTTCTTTTTTTTATTATAATATTATAAAATGAACAAAAAATATTGTTTCTTGAATGGAGAGATAATGCCTTTAGAGGATGCCAAGGTTGGTATAGAAGACATAGGTCTTTTGCGTGGTTATGGTATTTATGATGGGTTGGCTGCCTTTAACGGCAGGCCTTTTCGTTTTGCTGACCATTGGCAGAGATTTACAGATGGAGCTCATGCTCTTGGATTAAATATCCCTATTACTGAAGATTCCTGTGAGAAAAAAATTGTTGAGATAATAAAAAAATCTGACATAAAAGAAAGGGCCACCATAAGGATGATACTTACTGGCGGGAAAACCATAAATGGAATTGAATATGATTTTGAAAATGCTACTTTTTATATTACAGCTGAACCCTTTGTGCCTTTACCAGAAGAATATTTTGAAAGAGGAGCTAATATTTTAACTTACAACCATCAGCGTGAAATGCCAGAGTATAAGACTACAAACTATATTAAAGCAGTCAATTTGCAAGAATGGAAAAATGGAGAAAAGGCGGTGGAAGTGCTTTATATAAATGATGGAGAAGTTTTGGAATGCACTACCAGCAACATTTTGCTTGTTAAAGATAAGGCTTTGATTACCCCAGCCGAGAATGTCTTAGGGGGTATAACTAAAAAAGTGACATTAGAGCTTGCTACTGAAGCCGGATATAAAATAGAAGAAAGGATTGTCTATCAAGATGAACTAAAGATGGCTGATGAAATTTTTATTACTTCCTCATTTAAAGATATTGTCCCTATTGTCAAAGTTGATGATTTTCAGGTGGCAGATGGTAAAGTTGGAGTAATGACTAAAGATTTGATGCTTAAGTTTAAGGCTTATATAAATAACTTGTCCCGCTAGAAATTTATTGTAATATTTGGTGGGATATGCTATAAATATAAGCGTAATTTTAGACAAAATTTACTATATTAATATTTAATTTCTAATGGAATGTCACAAGATCAACTTATAGCTCTAGTAAACAAAAAAACCGGCGAGGTTTATTTAACACGCAAAAATAAGCGTAAAGTAGAGCGTAAAATAGAACTCAAAAAATACTCTAAAAAGCTCCGTAAGAGAGTGGTTTTTAGTGAAGCTAAACTACCTTTAAAAAAAATAAAAAAATAAAAAGAACGGGACAAACCCGTTTTTTTTGTGTATATTTAACTCGTTGGGCCTATAGTTCAGTGGTAGAATTCTCCTCTCCAAAAGGAGCGACCGGGGTTCAAATCCTCGTGGGCCCGCCTTCTAAAAATCTTTTTACTTTTTTTTCTACTAAATTTATTTTTGATGGAAGCCAAATGATGTTTTTATCTTTAAACCACTGTTTTTGACGTTTAGCGTATTGCCAAGTTTCTATCTGCATCCTCTCTATCATTTCTTCTTTTGAAATCTTTTTTTGGAGATGATTGGCCACTATCTTATATTCAAGTCCAAGCTCTGACATTCGTTTCCAAGAGAGACCTTTTTGATGTAAATCTCTGACTTCTTTCAAAAGTCCCATTTTAAACCACTTTTCTATTCTTTTATTTATCCTATTTTTTAATTCTTTTTCTTCTGTTTTTATTCCTATTTTAATGACATCGTATTTTGAGGGGACTTTCTTGCCCAGCGTAGCTTGAGCGAAGCGAGAAGCGGAGTTGGGGCCCAAAGCTTCACATATCTCAATTGCTCTAACTAATCTTCTTCCATTTTTGGCGTCTATATTTTTGGCTCTTTCTGGGTCTAGTTTTTTTAATATTTTAAATAATTCTTCAACACTTTTCTTTTCAAGTTGAGCTCTCAATTTTTCATTTGGTGGCGCTTCGGCAAGTTGTTTTTCACCAAGCAAAGCATCAATATAAAATCCAGTACCACCACAGACAATGGGTATCTTCCCAGATATAACAATCTGCGCGATCGCGTCATTTGTTATACGGACAAAATCGGAAGCAGAAAATTGTTTGCGGGGACTTATCACATCAAGCAGGTGATGCTTTATTCCTTTCATTTCTTTTTTAGTAATTTTACCAGTGCCAATATCAAGTCCTTTATATACCTGTCTTGAATCAGCAGAAATAACCTCTGCCCCTTTAGTTCCAAATTTTTTGGCTTGTCCTGAGCGAAGTCGAAGGGCAAGCTCTACAGCAACATCACTTTTGCCACTAGCGGTTGGCCCGAGGATTACAATAATTTTTGGTTTATTATTTTTCTCTGACATAAGTAAATCTCTGCCCTTTATAATTTATTTCTGGTTTGTCTACTTCTTCTAGAAATATTGAAAGCGGGCGGACCCAAATTTTTTGTTCTCCATAAAGCGCTTGATAAACTACGTGTGGTTCTAAAGTTTCTGAATGTGTCCCAACATCAATCACCTCATACTCCTTACCTTTAAAATGTTTGTAGATTCCTTTTTTGATTTTATTTTGCATGTGCCAGAGGTGGGACTTGAACCCACAAACCTTGCGGCACGCGATTTTGAGTCGCGCATGTTTACCAATTTCATCACTCTGGCTTGTAGATAAAATATACCTCAAAATCCCCAAAAATCAAAATACTCAGCTTTTATTTTAAATTGTTTTAATGTAAAATAAGTTCACAATGTCTAATACATCAAATTTTTATCAAAATTCAATATTTTGGGTAGAACTGGATAAAATAAAGCCAAATCCTTTTCAACCGCGTCGCGAATTTGATGAAGATGCTCTAAGGGCTTTAGCGGACTCTATCAAGCAGTATGGAGTGCTTCAAGCATTGGTAGTTACTCGAAAGGAGTTTGAGAGAGATGACGGTTTGGGAGTAGAATATGAGCTTATAGCAGGCGAGCGTCGTTTGCGAGCTGCCAAAATTGCTGGACTTTCTCAAGTGCCAGTCATTATTCGAACGGGTGAGGGTAATGAAAATGCCGATGATTTAATGAAATTAGAGCTAGCTATTATTGAAAATGTACAAAGAGAAGATCTTAATCCAGTAGAAAGAGCCAGAGCTTTTAAAAAGTTAACAGAAAAATTTGGATTTAAGCATCATCAAGTGGCTCAAAAGATTGGCAAGAGCAGGGTCTATGTCAGCAATTCTTTGCGCATTTTAGATTTACCAGAAGATATGCTCAATGCTTTATCTGAAGGGAAGATAAATGAAGGACACACGAGACCTCTTCTTATGCTTATAGAAAGACCAGAAGAACAAAAGGTTCTCTTTAAAGATATTATCTTGTACAAAATGAATGTTCGTGATGCTGAACAAGCTGCTCGTAAAATCGCCATAGAAAGAGTTCGAAAATTTGATTCTCATCTGGACCCAGAAATTTGTTCTTTAGAAGAAAAGTTTACTGAAAGTTTGGGTACTAGAGTAAAAATTGAAAAGAAAGAAAAAGGGGGCAAATTGATGATAGATTTTTTCTCAAATGATGATTTGGTAGATATTTTAAATATGCTTCAACAAGGGACTCCGACGAACGAAGTAGTCGGGGAGCCGACTGAAAGTGCTGGTCTTGACGATAGGACTCCTGAAGAAATAAAAAAAGAAGAGGATATCCCAATAGATGAAGACCTTTACTCAATCAAAAATTTTAGTCTCTAAGTATTGTTTTTGATATGTTTTTTGGCCAAAGCAGTTTTGGCATATTCTAACCATTTACGATTTGGTTTAGCTGATTTTTTGGTAATAACTTCTACTATTTCTCTATCTTTAAGAATGCTATTGATGGCAGAAAGTTTGCCATCTATTTTTACTCCTGCCATTTTGTTTCCAATATCGGAGTGTATATTATAAGCAAAATCAATAGCCGAAGCTCCTACTGGCAAGTCAATCACATCTCCTTTAGGAGTAAAGACAAAAATTCTCTGGCTTAAGAAATTTTTCTTTATTTCATTTACAGAATAATTGAGCATAGTCTGTATCCACGGCATAATCTCTTTTTTATTCTTTTCTCCAGCTTTATATAGAGAGTGGGCAGCGATACCATACTCTGCTTCTTTATGCATTTCTTCTGTTCGTATTTGTATTTCTACTAAGTCGCCATTACCAGTAAAAACTGTGGTATGTAGACTTTGGTAGCCATTTTGTTTTGGGAAAGCAATGTAGTCTTTTATTTTGCCGGGTTGAGGTTTCCAAACAGAGTGAATGATACCAAGGGCTCTATAACAATCTTCAGTTTTTGCCACCGTTAATCTCATAGCCAAGATATCATTTATTTTCTCAATATCTTTTTTATATCTTAGATATTTTTTATAAAGACTATAAATAGTTTTAACTCTGTAATCAGAATGAAAATTAGTAAGACCCGAATCTACCAATTCTTTAGAAACTTTTTTTCTAAATTTTTCCAAACTTTCCAATCTTTCATCATGGCTTTCTTTTAAAAGTGAAGATATTTCGTCAAAACCTTCTTTGTCAACAAAAGGGAAGGCCAAATCTTCAAGTCTTCTTGATAGTTTTCTGATACCCAATCTATAAGCGATGGGCACATATATTTCTAAGGTCTCTCTGGCAATACGCTCTTGTTTTTCTTTTGGCACAAAGGAGAGAGTCTCCATATTATGAAGTCTGTCACAAAACTTGACTATCAACACTCGCAAATCTTTAGAAGTAGCAAAAAGTAGTTTACGCAAAGCTTCATTGTAACGATCTGCTCCGTGGTATCGTAAGTTGCCGATTTTGGACACTCCCTCAACTATAAATAAAATTTCTTTTCCAAATTCTTTTTCTATTGTTTCTGGTTTTGTATCAGTATCTTCCAAAACATCATGCAAAAAACCAGAAGAGATTGATACCGCATCCATATCAAGTTCGGCGATATTTTTGGCAGTTTCAAACAAATGGTTGAAATACGGTTCACCACTATTTCTTTTTTGACCTTGATGCGCCGTTTTGGCAAATCGGTAAGCTTTTCTTATGAGCTCTTTTTCTTCTTTGGTTGTTTTTTTTAGAGTGGCGATTATTTTTTCTACATCATTTTCCATTTTATTATAATCTTTTATTTATTTTTGCAAGTTATTTTGTTTTCTTTTTCCAACCACGGCGACCGACTTTTTTGGGCTCTTTCAATATTTCTATGGCTCTCTCTAAAGTGATAGTATAAACATCATCTTCTTTAAGTGAACGAAAATCTTTTTGATGAACTATATATGGTCCAAATCTGCCAACATTGGCTGAAATCGTTTCTCCAGTTTCCGGATATGGCCCGAGCTCTCTTGGTAGACTCAAATATTTAAGAGCTTCTTCTAAAGTAACTTCATTTGGATTTTTATCTTTTGGTATACTGGATCTTCTTGGTTTTTTGTTTTTTTCATCTTTTACTCCAAGTTGAATATATGGACCAAATCTGCCGTCCATTACAAATACTGGCAATTTTGTTTCTGGATCAGTACCTAAAGCTTCTGCCTCTTTTATTTCACTACCATCAATATTTCTCATGCCAGAACATTCTGGAAATTTATCACAACTTAAAAATTTACCTCCTCTACCGAGTTTAATGATCATACCAGAATGACAAAGTGGGCATTTTAATTTTGGGTCAGCGTCACCCAAAGTAGTTAATTTGGCGGTCTTTTCTTTATCTTTTATTTCTTTCAAGAAAGGTTTATAAAATTCTCGCAAGGTTGGTTCGTATTCTCTTTTTCCGAGAGCTATATCATCTAATTCATCTTCCATTTCTGCAGTAAATGTGTCGCTTATATATTCTTCAAAGTTATCTTCTAGAAATGTAGAAACAACATCTCCAGTATCAGTTGGTTTTAAAGTTTTGCCATCTTTTTCTACATACTCTCTTTCTATTATGGTGTTTATAGTAGAAGCATAAGTTGAAGGTCTACCGATGCCTCTTTTTTCTAGTTCTTTAATGAGTCCTGCCTCGCTATATCTGTTTGGTGGTTCTGTTTGTTTTTCTAATTTTTCAATATTAAGTAAATTTAAATCATCATTTTGTTTTAATTTTGGAAGAATCACATCTTCTCTTTTTGCTCTACTATCACAAAGAAGCCAACCATCCTCTAAAATTCTAGAGCCGTTTGCAGAAAAATTTGGTACAAATTTTTCTGTCCCGAGCGAAGTCGAGGGGCTTACTTCAGTTATTATTTTTGTTCTCATTACTTTTGCATCTTTCATTTGACTACTTACAGATCTTTCCCAAATCAATTTATATAATCTTTTTTGGTCTTCGCTGTGACCTATATTTTCTTTTTCAAAATGAGTTGGTCTGATTGCTTCGTGAGCTTCCTGTGCATTTTTGGATTTTGTTTTGAATACTCTTGTTTGATGCAAATTTGCTCCGTATTTTTTTGAAACAACTTGTTTAATCTGAAGAAGAGCGCTTCCTGCCATTGTTGCACTGTCTGTGCGCATATAAGTGATATGTCCTGCTTCGTAAAGTTTTTGAGCAGTCATCATTGTCCTTTTGGGTGAAAAACCAAGTCTTGTGCTTGCGGTTTGTTGGAGTGTGGATGTGGTAAATGGAGCCCTTGGACTTCTTTTTGTTTCTGTTTCTACAACGTCAAGAACTTTCCATTTTCCATTTTTTGCCACATCATAAATTTCGTCTGCTTCTTTTTTTGTTTTTGGTTCTTCTTCACAAACGGCAGTAAAGCTCTCTTTTTTTTCAGTTTCTAGTTTGGCAGAAATAACAAAAAAGGTCTCTGGTTTAAAAGCTCTGATTTCTCTTTCTTTTTCCATTAAAATACGCAAAGCGGGGGATTGGACTCGGCCAGCCGAAAGTCCGTAGCGCACCTTTTTCCAAATTAAACCAGAAAGGTCATAACCAACGAGGCGATCCAAAACTCGGCGAGCTTCTTGAGCTTTTCTCAAATTTTGATCTATATCTCGTGGGTGTTTCAATGCCTCTTCAATAGCTTCTTTTGTAATTTCATGATAACTAACTCTTCTAACCTTTAAATCTTTAATCTTCAATTTTTTAATCTCTTCAGCTAAATGCCAAGCGATGGCTTCTCCTTCTCGGTCGGGGTCGGTGGCTAGCAATATCTCGTCGGCTTTTTTGGCCAATTGTCTTATTTCAGCCACCACTCTTTCTTTACCTTTGGAAATTTCATAATGCGGAATAAAACCACCTTCTATATCAATGGCTTTTTTATTTGATTTTGGCAAATCACGAATATGACCGACGCTAGCGACGACTTCATAATCACTGCCTACATATTTGCCAATGGTTTTTGCTTTGGCTGGGGACTCTACTATTAGTAATTTCATATTTATACAGAATAAGTTATAAAAACAAAAAAAGCAAAATTTGTAAACAAAACGTCAAGGTTCAACCTTGATACTTTTTACAATGGGCGCCATTGTATTTTTTAGGAAGAAAAAATTTTATAAACAATAGCTCCGTATCAAGGATTGATACGGAGCGGATCATCTCGTTGGTGGCTCGCATTGCTTAATTAAGCTCCGCGAGCCACCCGTGGGGTTGAGCTAGTCAAGGTTTTTTCGTCGTCGAACGACTATCAACCCCAAAAACAGGACTGCCAGGATCGCACAGGCGATCCTTGTTGCTGTTATCTCACTAGAAAAAAAATTGACGTCCGTCGTTTCCATTATGACGCCAATCCTTTGGTATACGATTTTGATATCGTCTACCACGTTCGGCAGAATTGCACCGGCTGCAACTGCCACAAAGCCGGCCATCAAGGCGTATTCAATGAGGTCTTGTCCCGCCTCTGCGGAACGAAATCGTCGGACGTGGGTAGGTCGTTTGACCTTCAGAATACCACGATGTTGCATTTCTTTTCCAGTGTAGACCACTACGGCCATGACGGCCAGAATGGTCAAAACAAAAGAATTCAGTGTTTCAAACATGTTTGTCCTCCTATCACTAATTATAGCACCTTTAATATTCTTTTGTCAAGTGCCAAGGGTTGAACATTGACACTATTCTTTTGGAGGTCTTAGATAAGGTTCTAGTAACATTAATACCAGGGCGATGATTGCCCCTGCGGCGAAAAAATCCCGCCATATGGTTTGGTATTCCATACTAGTACCTCCCCGACCCGAATGTTCTCAGGAGATATTTCTTTTCCTCCTCTGCGGCTACTTTCCTTTCTTTATGTAGCCAAATAAAAAAAGCCACTCCTCCTGTGAGGATGTTCAAGACGACATAATACAAAAGTCGTCCAAAAACCTTCCACGTCCACTTCATTTATACCTCCTTTTTATTAACCCCTGAGGGCTTCTATCTATAAGTAAATAACAATTGAAGATTATTGTCAACTACTATTAAAATTTACCTTAACAAAAATACAATGGGCGCCATTGTATTTTTGAGTGTGTTCTAATAATCTATCAGCAAATCAAGATTGGATATTAATTCTGATTCCATATTTTTATCAGAAGTTTCTTTAAATTGTTTAGTTATGATGTCTTTTTTACAGATAGGTTCAAAAACTAAATTTTTATATTCTGAAAAACTACTCCACTTATAATGTTCTGGATATTTAACTAATTTGCTGTCAACGGGATTTTTGTGTATGTAGTAAGAAACCCATAACAACTGATTGTTCTTTTTTATTCTCACTGCTTTAAATCTATCTTGAAAAACTACACCAACTCGATCATATTTTTTATTAAAATATTTTGAATAACCAGTGCATATTTTTAGTATCAGTTGTGTTATAGGTAAGTCTGTATTTTGTCTTACTAATAAATGAAAGTGATTTGGCATCAAACAGTATGAAATCAAATCAAAAGAATTCGGTGGTAAAGTTTTTCTTCTGGTCGCATATTTTGGTAAAAGGGAATAATCTATAAGTTTTGAGAATAAATTTTCTTTTAATCTGGACATAAACACCTTATAATCCATCTCATCTAAAAATATTTTCATCTTCCCAACACCTCTGTTGTAGATATGATAAATCTCATCTCTGGCAAAATCTTTATAATCCCTATTATTCATAATAAAATTATACCACAACTAAAAATACAATGGCGCCCATTGTATTTCATTTTAAGATTAAGTGAGGCGGATTTCTCCAAGAGATTCTTTAATAAGGCCTTTGAGCTCGAGGAGAGAGAGGAAAGTTTGGATTTCCCCAATAGGGATTTGATGTTTAGTATTTATTTGTCGCAAAATTTCATCACGCTCCAACGGTTCTATTAAAAGTTTAATTATTAGCATCTCTTTTTCCGAACAATCAAAATATTTTTCCTCGTCCCGCGAAGCCGAGTCTGACGAGGCGGAGTGGGATTCCAAATGCAGAGCTTCCAAAATATCATTACTATCACGGATAGGTGTAGCTCCCAAACGAATAAGCATATGAGGCCCTTGACTTGTGGTATTAAAAATACTGCCGGGTAAGGCCAAAACATCGCGGTTGTATTCGGTGGCTAGTCTTGCAGTGATGAGTGTGCCTGACTTTTGTTCGGCTTCTATGACTAAAGTGGCATGACTCATTCCCGCCATAATACGATTTCTTTGTGGAAAACTCCATTGAGTAGCTTTAAATTCTGGTTCAAATTCATTCATCATCATTCCGCCTTTTTCAATAATCTCTGTTGCTAAGTGAGTATGAGATTGAGGATGTAAAACTTCAAGCGAAAGTCCAGAACCGGGGACGGCGATAGTGGGAAGGTTGTTTTTAAGAGCTGCTCGATGAGCGATAGAGTCTATACCTAAAGCCAAACCAGAAACAATGGTAATCGGGTAGCCACGCAAACTCTCTATAAAAGTCTCAACGGCTTCTCTACCATAATTTGTATTTTTGCGAGCCCCTACTACGCAAAGAAGTTTCCGAGACCAATCTGCCACTTTGCCAACATAAAAAAGCTTATTCGGAAGTTGATTAATCTCTTTTAAAAGAGGGGGCCAGTCGGCTTTTTTGAGGGTGTTTATTTTATAAGGCATATTTGTTTTTATTATAGCAAATGGTAAAATGAAAACGAGTAACGAAATAAGGGTTACGAAATTTAAAATTATGTTAGACATCAAATTTATAAGAGAAAATATCGCGTTAATACAAGAAGGCGCCAAGAAAAAACAGATTGATTTTGATGTTAATTTACTTATTGAAATAGATGATAAAAGGAAGGCCATAAGTCAAGATCTTGAAGAAAAAAAAGCCAAACAAAATAAAGCAAGTGAAGAGATAGCCAAATTTGGACAAGCGGGAAATATCGCAGAAAAAAGGAGATTAATAGAAGAAACACTACCCCTAAAAGAAAAAATACAAAAAAAAGAAGAAGAATTAAAAGAGGTGATGACTGAATGGCAAAAGCTGATGGTGACTGTGCCAAACATCCCCGATATGTCGGTGCCTGAAGGCAGTGATGAAGAGAGTAATCAAGAAATAAAAAAAGTAGGCCAGATCCCAGAGTTTAGTTTTACACCTAAAGATCATATAGATTTGATGTTGGCTTTAGGTATGATTGATTTGGAAAGAGGTGCCAAGGTCGCTGGATTTAGAGGATACTTTTTGATCGGCGACGGGGCGAAACTGCAATTTGCTTTATGGCAATTTGTAAATGATTTTTTTCAAAATAAAAAAAAGGATTTTGTGCCGATGATTGTCCCATCCCTTCTTAGAAGAGAACCGTTTATAGGGACTGGATATTTGCCACAGGGAGAAGAAGATTTATATAAAACTCAAGATGGCGAGTATCTTTCGGGCACCGCAGAAGTGGCTATGATGAGTTATTTTATGGATGAAATTTTGGATAAAAAAGATTTACCAAAAAAGATGCTCGGATTTTCTAATGCTTATAGGCGTGAAGCTGGAGCGCATGGTAAAGATACAAAAGGAATTCTCCGAGTGCATGAATTTTATAAATTTGAGCAAGTCATCTTGTGTGAAGCTAGTCATACAGAATCCGTTAAGCACCATGAAGAAATACAGTCAAATACAGAAGAGATTATGCAAGCTCTAGGATTGCCGTATCATGTAGTTATCAATTGTGCAGGAGATCTTGGTCTTGGTCAAGTTAAAAAATATGATATTGAAGTGTGGTTGCCGGGAGAAAACAAATACAGAGAAACTGGTTCGGCTTCATATTTTCATGATTTTCAAACACGCAGATTAAATATTCGTTATAGAGACGAAGATGGTAAATTAAAGTTTGCTCACTCCTTAAACAACACCGCTCTTTCTGGTAGGCCACTTATTGGTATTATAGAAAACTATCAACAAGCCGACGGCTCTATTGTTATTCCTGAAGTGCTCCGTCCTTATATGGGAGGTAAAGAGAAGATTTCTAAGAAATAATCAACTTCTCTTAAAACAAAGATGGGTAGGGGGTAATATGAAATAATATGCATAATACCAGATATAAAAGAGCTTCTACTAGAATTGCTAAAAGAAAAAAAATACAAAAATATCTCGGGATTTTTTTGATTATAAGTGCAACGGCAGCTTTTTTGGTTGGTTTTGTTTTTTTGGTTCGAGCAGATTTTTTGCAAGTGAAAAATTTTGAAGTGTCAGGTTCAAAAATGATAGAGGCAGATAGTCTAAAAAATGTTGCAAATAATTTTATCTCTGGCAATAAACTTCTTTTCATTCCAAAATCAAATATTATATTTTTAAATAAAGAAAAGTTAAAGAAGACGCTACTTTCTCAATTCACCAGATTAGAAAAAGTAGAAATAAATAAAAAGTTTTTTAGTAAAGATGTTGAATTAAAAATAACAGAAAGAAGTCCAGATTTTGTTTGGTGTGCCAAAGATGGTGAATGTTTTTTTATGACTAAAACGGGTTTTATTTTTGAAAAAATTTTAGATGAGCAAGTTTTATCTGGATTAGTTGCCTTCGAAGGTCTTTTGGATGGAAGCCCTATCTTCAAAAATTTTTCTACTCCAGATAAAATGCAAAATTATTCAAATTTTATTGACGTGTTAAAAAGATCAGAAGTTGAAATTTATTCTATCAATATAGAGTCTTCTGATAAGGCAATAGCTAAGACAGGGGTGGGAGATATTTTCTTTAGTCCAGTCGGAAAAGACCTTTTGTTGACAGCTGAAAATACGTTACTTTTGATAAATGAAATAAAAAATAAAAATGCTTCTGCAAAAATAAATTATATTGACGCTCGCTTTGATAATAAATTTTATTACAAATTATACCCATAATTTATTAATATAATCTGTTATAATTAAAGTATGTCTGAAGCTTATGAAAGAGATTCATTTTTTGTGGCTTATATCAAATGGCACTATGGTCAGGGCCTAAAGGAATTTTTTGGTGTAATGGGAAATTTTTTGTGGTTTATTGCTCACTTTTTTTCATTTAAATTACTTCTTAGAACTTTATTTACTCCTTGGAAAAGATTGGGTGAAAATTATGAGGGTGGTTTTGATTTGGGCGCTTTTGCTTCTTCTGTCATAGTCAATGGTTTGATGAGGGCAGTTGGTTTTGTAACTAAAATTATAGTTTTGTCAGTAGGAGTTATCTCTTATGTTTTGGTTTTAGTTTTTGCTTTCTTCCTTTTTCTTATATGGATTTTAGCCCCCTTTATTCTTGTCGGTAGTGTGATACTTTCTGCTACCTTTTTTGTTATTTAATTTTGTATTTTTATATGACTTTTAAAGAACTTAAAAAAATATCAAGACCTCATTATTATCCACTATCTTTAGATAGGTTTTTTCCTAAAATTACTCGTAGTGTTTTAAGGAAAGGGTCGGCTTTGATTGCTCTGGTCTCTTTTGCTCTTTCTTTTGATTCTTTGCCACTTTATTTTGGCAAAGCTGATGGGATGTTTTTTATTTTTGTTTTTATCTACCTAGCCCTTTCTTTTTTAGAATTCTTTTATAAATCAATGTCGGGGGAAGGTTTATCGGTTAGGATAAACGAGAACATTATAGATAATAATAAACAAATTGATTATTTACTCTCTGGTCTTTTGTATATTACCAATGATATAGATGTCACTAAAGCTTTGTTTGAAAACAAAGTTACTCTTGAAATTTTTCAACGATTGGGTATTAGGAAAGAAAGTATTAAAGATTTTATTTATTCTGACCGTTCGTCCATCATAGCGTCATCTTTAAATTTTGGTGATGAGACGATAAGCCTTCTTGATTATATGGAAATAATTTATAATGCAGACAAATCTTTAGAAAGCTTTCTCTCTCAAAATTCTATAAATAAAAAAGAATTTTTGGGAGCTATATCTTGGATAATGAAAAAAGAAAACAAACTTCTCCGAAAAGAAAGATTTTGGAGTAGGGAAAATTTGGGAACAATACCATCTATTGGCACCAGTTGGTCATATGGGGTTGCTACTGATTTGGGTAAATTTGGGGTGCCTTTTGAAAAGACTGTAGATATTTCGTTGTTTGATGTTGAAAACAATTATAGAGAAAGGGAAGTGACCACTCTTGAAGGAATACTTGAAAGAAGAAAAGAGGCCAATGCCATCATCATAGATGATGATGAAAAAGTGGCTAGAGATATTGTGGGAAGACTTTTGAAAAAAATTAAATTGGGAGTTTCACTGCCATTTTTGGAACACAAAGATATTATCGAATTAGATGCCAACTCATTGCTTGCAGTATATAAAAATAAAGGCGATTTTGAAGCAGAATTTTTAAAAATATTAAATCAATCTGTTTCCGCTGGAAATGTAATACTTTATATTAGAAATCTTGCTGAATTTTTAAGTAGTAGTAAAAATATTGGCACTAATTTGGGGTCACTTTTGTCTCCCTATCTCAATTCTAATAATCTTCAAGTGGTAACTTCGGCTACCAATGCTGATTTTCACTTTTTCATTGAGACTAACTCTGATTTGTTGGGAAAGTTTGAAAGGATTATTCCAGATGTTGCGGGAGTAGAAGCGTCGGTTAATGTTCTTTTAGAACAAATGACTACTATTGAAAAAGAATATGGTTTTATTTTTTCATATCCCGCTATATTGACTTTGGCAGATGCGGCTGACCGTTTCGTCACTTATGGGGAAATGCCGGGTAAAGCTATTGATATGATGATAGAAATAGCTCCTTGGGCATCAGAGAGAAATATAGCAGTGCTAGGAGAAGAAGACACTCATCTTTTTGTTTCTGAAAAAACAGGGATTGTCTCTGGAACAGTAAAAGAAAAAGAAGCTCAAAAAATAGAACATTTAGAAAAATTATTACACCGAAGAGTGGTTGGTCAAGATGAGGCTGTAAATAGTGTTGCTGATAGTATAAGAAGATCTCGCTCGGGCATAAACAATCCTAAGAAAATAATTTCTTCTTTCCTTTTTATTGGTCCTACCGGTGTGGGCAAAACAGAAGTCTCAAAAGCTTTAGCTGAAAGTTTTTTTGGAGATGAAAATAAGATGATTCGTTTTGATATGTCCGAATACAATGGACCAGAAGCAACATCTCAACTCATCGGCGACTTTACTATGAATAAAAGCGGTCTTTTGGCTACTAAAATAAGAGACAATCCTTATGGTGTGCTTCTCTTAGATGAATTTGAAAAGGCCTCACCTGATGTTTTGGATTTATTTTTACAAATTTTAGATGAAGGTCTCTTTACTGATGCTTTGGGTAGGCAAGTAAATTGTCGTAATCTTATTATTATCGCCACCTCAAACGCCGGTAGCTCTCTTATTTGGGAAACTATCAAATCTGGTAAAAATTTGGCGAGGTCAAAAGATTTAATCATAAACTCAATCATCAAAGATAAAATATTTCGCCCAGAACTTCTTAATCGTTTTGATGGGGTGATTTTCTTTCATCCTTTGCAAAAAATAGAACTTGAAAGTATTGCTCGGCTTGGCCTCCAAAAGTTGGTTAAAAGATTAAAAGAGCAAAGTATTGAACTGGTCATAAACGAAGACGTGATTAATTTCTTAGTGGAGAAGGGGAGCGACCCAGAGTTTGGTGGGCGTTCTATAAATAGGGCAATCCAAAATGAAATAGAAAATCTAGTGGCTAAAAAGATAATAAGTGGTGAATCAAAAGCTGGTTCAAAAATTGAAATAAAAAGAGAGGAGTTAAGTAGTTAAAAAACACAAAATAGTTTCTTTCGCTTAGCACGCATAAAAGCTTGCTAGCTTTTTGCTCTGCTCGGCTCGTCAGCCTGCGCAAGGCACGCTCAAGAACTATTTTGTGTTTTTTATAATAAGGTTAAATAAAAATAAGGGTTAAAAATATGGCTCTGTTAAGCCATCTATAGGAAATATGCAAGACAAAATGCAATTTTAGTGTTAAAATACTTGACAGATTTTTGGGTTGTGCTATACTTTTAAGCAGTAGTACAGCCTCTCTTAACCCCTGAAGTAGGACAAAGTT
>Ga0155851_104_pt3 | contig 74258 bp, 75 predicted proteins | sample RifCSPlowO2_01_FD_107505 | JGI IMG/M metagenome (GOLD analysis project Ga0155851, IMG submission 107505) | Candidatus Zambryskibacteria bacterium RIFCSPLOWO2_01_FULL_35_19 | reverse complement strand
TTGATATTTATATTTTTATCTTTACCCGGAGTAATGAATGCTATTGGAGGTCAAGATATGGCTGGCAATTATTTTAAAGAACCTCTTACTTTTATCCAAAAATCAATAGAAAATTCCGCCACTATTTCAAACAATCTTCACAACTCTTTAGAATATTCTTCTTTTGTTCGTCTGTTTGAAATAGCATTCAATTTTTTGATCGGCAAAGTCTTTTTTTTGATTTTGACAGTAGCCACTTTTGTCTGGTTTCGTCTAAATTTTAAAGAAAAACTTAGGGCAGTAATCAAAAACTCTCGTCCAGAAAGAGTTACTCATTATTTTCTTATGATTTTTGTCGGCCTTTTTGCCGCTTATTCAATTTTTCCAAACATAAGACTTAATTGGAATGACTCCCTTTCTGTAATTGTTTTATGTTTATCTTTTTATTTTTCTTGGATGTTTGCTGTTTCTACCAACGATATCGTTGACGAAGAAATAGACGCGGTCTCTGACCCTACTCGTCCTTTGATAGCCAACTCTTTAAGCAAAAAAGATATGAAAGAATCGGCCACTATTTTTCTTGTTGCCACTCTCATCTCTGGATTTCTAGCTGGATACACTGCTTTTTTCTTTATCCTTACTTTTACCGCTCTTTATTATATTTATAGTGTTCCACCAACTAGATTTAAAACCATACCTTTCTTCTCCTCTTTTATAATAGGTCTTTGTTGTTTAACGGCTGTCTTAGCTGGATTTTTTCTAATTTCTCCTTTTAAATATGTCTCCGTTTTTCCTTCCAAGCTTGCTTTGGCTGTCGTGGTTATATTTTTCTTGGGTTCTCACATCAGAGATATGAAAGATATTGAGGGAGATAAAAAGGCGGGCATCAAAACTGTGCCTATAATTTTTGGAGATATTTGGGGACCAAGAGTGGTGGGCATATTTGCTTCTGTATCATTTTTGCTTATCCCGATTTTTATGGGCTCTTATGTTTTATTTGCTTCGGCTATTCCGGCCTCTTTGGTTGTTTATTATTTTATAAACAGAAAACCTTATTTTGAAAAATATATTTTCAGAACCTATTTTGCTTTTATTATAGCTAGTTTCTTACTCCTAATTTGGATATGAGATTAAAACTCAATATGAATAAGTGGTTTGTGTTTGGGTGTGTAGTCTAAAAACTCCTGTTCTAAAAACTCATCTGGTATTTCTAATACAAATTCAGAGGGGATGTTGACTCCTCGGCTACCAAAAATAGTTCTAGTTTGAGCGTATGAAAGAAAAAGTTTTTTCTTGGCTCTGGTAACCGCTACATAAAAAAGTCGTCTTTCTTCTTCGGCTTCTTCTTCGCTTAAATTTTCGTCTCTTTCGTGGGGGAAAAGTCCTTCTTCTAAACCAGTGACAAAAATATAAGCAAATTCTAAACCCTTGCTGGCGTGGACGGTCATTAAGCGCACTCCTTCTCTTTCTTTTTTGTCGCTATCTTGGTCAGAAGCAAGTGAAGTCTCTTCTAATAACTTTTCTATTCCATCTTCCCAATTTTTAGCTCCGTTTTCTTCGTTATAAATTTCATCATATTTTTTAGCAAGAGCAGAAAGTTCTTTTATGTTTTCTATTCTCTCTATACCTTCATCAGTTTTTTCTAAGTTTTCATTTAAACCAACTTCTTTGGCTATAAAAAAAATAGTTTTGGAAGGCGGGTTGGTAATAGCGAAGTTTTTGATTTTTCGCAAAAGATTTCTAAAAGCATCTATTTTTATTTTCATTCCTGCTGGTAACTCTTTTTCTTTTCCTTCCACAATTTTTAAAAGAGTGATTTTGCCTATACCGCGCGGTGGCACATTTATAATACGTTTCAAATCAGAAATACTTTCTGGATTAAGGCAAAATCTTAAAAAAGCCAAAATATCTTTGATTTCTTTTCGGTCAAAAAATCTGGTTCCTAAAACTTGATAAGGAATATTTTTGACTAAAAATTCTTCTTCTAAAACTCGTGATTGAAAATTGGCTCTGTAAAGGACGGCGATCTCTGAAAGATCGGCGCCACTTTTTTGCAATTCTTTTACTTTCTCTACCACAAACTGTGCTTCATGATTTTCGGTTAAGGCCTCAAAAAGACTTACTTTTTCGCCGACTGCGTTTTTGGTAGTGAGTTTTCGTTCCATACGCAATTTATTTTTTTCTATAATTTTGTTAGCCACTTCCAAAATAGTTTTGGTGGAACGATAATTTTCTTCTAAAACTACCAATTTCGCATTTTTATAATCTTTTTCAAAGTTTAAAATGTTTTTGATACTGGCGTTTCTCCATGTATAGATATTTTGGTCCACATCGCCAACTGCACAAATATTTTGATGGTCTCGAGTGATGGCTTCAACTATTTTGTACTGCACTTTGTTTGTATCTTGATATTCGTCAATGTGAATGTATTTCCATTTTTCTCCATAAAATTTTCTGACACTCTCGTTTTGTAAAAGTTTGGCCGCTACTAAAAGTAAATCGTCAAAATCTAAAGCATTTTCTTTTTTTAAGATTATTTCATAATCCTGCCAAACTTTGGCTACGATGTTTCCAAAATAATCTCCGGAAGCTCTCTCAACATATTCAGAAGAAGAAACAAAATTGCCTTTTTCTCGGGAAATGATGGCTAAAATTTTGCCCGGCTCAAATTGTTTGGGGTCGTAGCCATTTTTTTGCAAAGCTTCTTTAACTGCTCTTTTGGAATCTTCTCTATCGTAAATACTAAAATGTTTTTTGACTCCTGCCTCCATATAATTTTCCCTGATTATGTGAGCTCCTAATGTATGGAATGTAGCTACGAATGGTCGTCTCGCTCCCGAAGTTGCCATATCTGAAGCGTAACCCCTTTCATTTTCAAGTAATTTCAAAACCCTCTCCCCCATCTCTTTGGCCGCTTTGTTAGTGAAAGTGACCGCCAAAATATTTTCCGGCGCCACTCCCTTTTTGATCAAATTTAAAATCCGATAAGTAATAGTTTTGGTTTTACCAGCTCCCGCTCCCGCCAACACCAAAACCGGCCCCTCGGTTGCTTCCACCGCCTCTCTCTGGGCTCCATTTAATTCTGCAAAATTACTCATCAATTTATCTTAACAGATTTTTAACAAATTTATTTTATGCACATTTTAGATTGACCAAGTGGATTAATTTGATACAATTTGGAGCGTGTTTGTAGATTGCTGAAATTCATAAATATGGCTCAATAGAGCCTTATTTTTCAGAAAAGGTTGAATTATCATTAATCCTAGGCTTATTTTAAAAAACTCTAATGACCCCGATTTAAATAAACGTTATTTTAAGGCAAAAATCGGGCGAAATATTAATATAAAATCTATTCTTAATCCAAAAAAAATATTTTTGGTTGTTATAACTTTGCTCTTGCCAATATCGGTTTCTGCAGGTCTATTTAGTATTTTAAGAGGAAGTTCAAATGATACAGATTTGTCTCCTGATAAAAATATTCAAAATATGGCTCTTTTGGTAGCAGTAGCCACTCCATTTGGTGATATTTCTCATATTCCAGAAGTTGAGGACAATGCTTTGGTGTCAAATGTTGGTCCTACTGGTGTAGCTGATTCGGAAGTCAAAAAAGCTACTAGTGATCAAATCAGTATTTATGTGGTTCGTCCCGGAGATACTCTTTCTCAAATAGCCGAGATGTTTAATGTAACTGTCAACACTATAAAATGGGGTAATGATCTTTCTTCAAATACTCTTAAAGTGGGAGAGACTTTAGTAATCCTCCCTGTCTCTGGGGTGAGACACGCTGTTGTTAAAGGAGACACTATTGCTTCTGTGGCTAAAAAATATAAAGGAGATATTGATGAGATAATAGCTTATAACGAACTCAAAAAAGGAGCTACTTTAGCTATTGGTTCAGTGATTGTAATTCCAGATGGAGAAATAGCCGCTTCAACCTCGTCTTATTCTAGCTCCGGCTCTAGTTCTTCCGGCTCTTCCAATAAAGAATACAGTGGTTATTACATTAGACCTATCAATGGTGGTAGAAAAAGCCAAGGAATACATGGGTATAATGGTGTTGACCTAGCTGCTCCAACGGGCACTCCAATATTGGCTTCTGCCGGAGGAGAAGTTATTATAAGTAGAGCTAGCGGTTGGAACGGCGGTTATGGCGTTTATTTAGTTATAAGACATTCAAACGGCACTCAAACTTTGTATGCTCACAATAGTAGAAACAACGTTTCGGTTGGAGATAAAGTAAAACAAGGAGACATCATTGCCTTTGTTGGTAGCACTGGCAAATCCACAGGTTCTCACGTCCATTTTGAAATTCGTGGAGCTAGAAATCCTTTTTAATGACAAACGTAAATAAAAATGTTAAACTCTATATTGTTATCTTTAGAAATAATCTATAATTTTTGGCTATAAAATACAGAATAAATAATTTTATAAAGGCAGAAAGTGTTCGCCTTATTGGGCCAGAAGGAGAAAACTTTGGAGAGGTGCCAACTAAAGAAGCCATATCAAGAGCATTAGATTTGGGTCTTGATTTGATAGAAATATCACCAAATGCTAAGCCCCCTATTGCCAAAATTGTTGAGTATGGAAAGTTTTTGTATTCTGAAAATAAGAAACAGAAAGCTATGAAGTCCAAAGCTCATATAGTGGAAGTAAAAAGTGTGCAGATAAAGGTGGGTACTGGAGACCATGATTTAAATCTTAAAGCCAAAAAAGCTTCGGAGTGGCTTAAAGAAGGGCACAGAGTAAAAATAAACTTGTTTCTACCCGGTAGAACCAAGTATATGAACGAAACTTTTTTGAAAGAAAGAATGGATAGAGTCTTCAAATTAATACCTGAAGAGTTTAAAATAGCTGAAGAACCCAAAAAAAGCCCTAAAGGAATGACTGCTATTATAGAGAGGGTCAGATAATAAAATTGACAGTTTAATATATTTATGCAAAATATATAAGTCTACGTGTCCCGTTAGAAATCTAGCAGGAAGCGTTGAAAGTAATGAAATTAAAATAAATTTCTAATTGGGATGAAAACAAACAAATCTTATTCAAAACGTATTAAAGTAACCAAAAATGGTAAGCTTTTGGTTAGGAAGAAAGGCCAAAACCATTTTAATGCTAAAAATAGTGGTGATACTGGGATTAAAAAAAGAAGGACAGTTGCTTTCAGTATGAGTAACAAAAATAAAAGTAGATTTCTTAATAACGTTTAATAAACAATTATGGCAAGGGTAAAAAAAGGAGTTAACGCTCTAAAAACAAGAAGAAACATATTAAAACAAGTTAAAGGATATCGTTTTGGACGATCAACAAAAGAGAAACAAGCTTATGAGGCAATAGCTCATGCTGGTACTTATGCTTTTGCTCACAGAAGAGATAAAAAGGGTGATTTCCGAAGGTTGTGGAATGTTCGTCTCAATGCAGTTTTGCGTGAGAGTGGTCTCTCTTATAGTAAATTTATAGGGTCATTAAAGACCGCTAAAATCCTTCTAAATCGTAAAATATTGTCTGAAATAGCTGCTACCACTCCCGAAACTCTCAAAAAAATAATTACCAAAGTATAAAAATTTTTTAAGTTATTCACGATACATATCCACAGCTTTAAAGTCAAGGTATTGCCAAAAAGTCTATAAAATATATACTTACAAATGGAGGAAGAATGGATGACTCTCGAGATCATCCGTTCTTAAGAATGTGGGGGGTCGAGAAATTATAAAAATTTTAATTTTTAAAAAAATGAATAAAGCAGATTTAGCAAATTCCGTTCATACAAAAATTGGTGGCACTAAGGTCCAAGCTGAAGAAGTAGTTGAAATTATTATAAGTGATATCGTAAATGCTTTGAAAGGTGGAAATGAAGTTTCAATTGCAGGTTTGGGTATTTTCTCAACCAAACAAAGAGCGGCTAGAGTGGCTAGAAACCCTCGTACTGGTGAAGCTGTAAATGTCCCAGCTATGAGAGTTCCTAAGTTTCGTGCAGCTAAAGCATTGAAAGATGCTGTTAAGTAGCTGGTAGCTAGAATCTAGTAGCTACTAAGTTGCTTGTTCTCACTTATCAAAAACCACCTTCCGGTGGTTTTTGATTTGTCATCGGTTTGAAGCTGTCAGTATTTGGAATTACTGGATATTTTTTAAGATTAGTGTTTGACAATGTAATTACATTGTGTATACTTTGTAATAATTATTAAAAATAGCAGTCTTATAATATATGAACTCAACATTAAACATAAGAATAGACAAAAAGCTTAAAGAAAACGCTGGGAAAACTCTTAAAAATATGGGTTTGGATATTTCTTCCGGAGTGAAAATGTTTTTGTGCCAGGTGGTCAATACAAAGTCCATTCCATTTGAACCTAAAATGCATTACGCAATGACTCCAGAGCAAGAAAAATGGGTGAGGAGACAGATTGCAGATGCTAAGAAAAACAGCAGGACATATAAGAGTATAGAGGAATTACATAAAAATATTCTAAGCCACTAAAGTGCTTGCCGTTTCTGAAATAAAAGCATATAGAAAAGCTATTAAAAAATATTCAAAATTGGCCAGTTTTGATATTAAGAAAATTGAGGAAGTGGTCAAAATCATTCAAAGAAAAGAAACCCTTGATAGAAAATATAAAGACCATGAATTAAAAGGGAAACTTCAGGGCATAAGAGAATGTCATATAAAACCAAATTTGCTTCTTTTGTATCAAATGGACGAAGAAAATAAAATCTTGTTTCTAATCAACATTGGTAGCCATTCCGAGTTGTTTAAATGAAAATCAAGAGCATTAGAACCTCCCTCGTTTTATATCGTGCCAAACAGAACATAGAACAACATGTATTATGTACACTTGTATGCTTGCGCTGTGTAGTTGCATCAGACGCGACGAAGTGGTGCCACCGGCAGGAATCGGACCTGCATCTAGACGTTAGGAGTGTCTTGTTCTATCCATTGAACTACGGCGGCAATTATAATAGATATTATCATAAAATATGTTAAAATAGCTTGTGCGAAAGCGGGATTAGTTTAGTGGTAAAATGCGAGTTTTCCAAACTTGAGTCGGGGTTTCGATTACCCCATCCCGCACAGAGTTTTACTATTTATTATTTGATTTTTCGCTTATTTTAACCAAACGGTCAAAGTTATCGTCAGTAGAAATTTTATTTTTGTGTATTTTAGAGCATTTGTTGCATTTTTGAATCACACTCCACTCTCCCCCATTTTCTTCGGTATCAATTGGTTCCATTAAGCCACCACAATTTTCAGCTCTATCTCCTGGGAAAATATCTATATGTTTACTCCAAAGACAATGAGGGCAATGATTGGTATAACCATTACCATCTACACTCTTTCCGCAATTTTCGCAAACAAAATCTTCCACCGTTTTTTTAAATTTTATCGACATTTATTTTAACTCTCCTCTTTTTTCGTTCGGGGTGCCGAGAATCGAACTCGGACCTAACGCTCCCAAAGCGTTTATACTACCACTATACTACACCCCGTCTTCGCCCGCAGTAGCAGGCTATGACGAGCAAGGCCCGTATTAGCTAGCAAAGGCGGGATTAACCAATATAGTCTATCATAAAATTAAATTTTCCATAAATCTACACTTGGCTACTCTTTTTTCTTGATCCAAAAAGACACAAGCTAAATCAAATTGCCATACGGGATCTTCTTTTTTATATTTTTCCAGCAAATAAGTTTGAATAGCTCTTTGTAACCTTTTTAGTTTCCATGGGTGCATATTGTCTTCTGGTCTATAGTTATTGATCTCTTGTTCAAATTTATTTCCATAACTTTTTCGGCTAACGGTCTTTACTTCCACAAAATGAAGGATTTTGTCCTTTTCCATTATTATGTCAATCTCTCCCCATTTTTTTCTGTAATTCTGAAAAATCAAATTAAATCCTTTCTTAATAAGGAAATTTAAGGCAATTCTCTCCCCAATTTCTCCTGTTTCATTATGTTTTGCCATAAAAACTAAAAAGTCTTTGACTTTTCAAAAATCGTTATTTTAAGCCATTTTGTCTTTTCAATGACTTTGACTTATACACATTGTCCCCTTAGTTATCCCCAGAAATGTTTCAAACTAAGGCCAACTACACCACAAAGACATTTTAACATTTTTAGGACATTTTTAATAATCAAAACGAAAAATAAAATAGCTGCTGTTTCTGCGTCGGGTCTAGGATAATGCTCTTGAAACAACACTATTTTATTTTTCGTTTTGTAAAAGATATTTTTTATGCTAAATTTATATAACTAAAGTAAAAGCGGCCTTGGTCGCCGAAGCTTTAGCGAAGGCGGCCATGGTTTAGTGGTAGGACGGGTCCTTGCCAAGGACCAGGCGGGGTTTCGATTACCCCTGGCCGCACAGGATATTATTTGATAAACACATAATAAAATTAATGTGTTATTATTTGCTTATGCGCCCGTAGCTCAATGGATAGAGCGTTTGGCTTCGAACCAAAAGGTTGCGAGTTCGACTCTTGCCGGGCGCACAAGTCCGAAAAAATTATCTGTGACCACAGAATACACTAATATGTCTAATAAAGCTAAAATAGAAAAATTTAAGATTCCTGAAGAAGTTTCCCATGTAACTAAGGCGCTCAAAGATGCTGGTTTTGAGGCGTATTTGATTGGAGGATGTGTCAGAGATCTTTTTATAGGCAGGAAACCAAAAGATTGGGATATTACTACCAATGCTACTCCAGAAGAAATTATTCCCCTATTTTCTAAAACTTTTTATGAAAACAACTTTGGAACAGTTGGGGTAGTAAATGAAGAAGCTTCACAAGAAACATTAAAAATTATAGAAATAACTCCGTATCGCGTTGAAAGCTCTTATTCTGATCATAGAAGGCCAGATAGTGTTAAATTTAGTAAGAACATACTTGATGATCTAAAAAGGCGTGATTTTACTATAAATGCTATTGCTTATGATGTAGAAGAAGGAGAAATAGTTGACCCTTTTGCTGGAGTGGCTGATTTATCTAAAGGAATCATAAAAACAGTCGGTGAAGCTAAAGAGAGATTTTTTGAAGATGGTTTGAGAATCTTAAGGGCGGTCAGGTTCCACGTGGAACTAGGTTTTCCTCTAGACCAAGAAACTGAAAAATCAATATTTGAAAATAATCATATTTTAAAAGAGGTTTCTAAAGAAAGAATTAGAGATGAATTTGTTAAGATAATAATGTCCCCTTCTCCTATGGATGGACTTTTGTTACTTAAGAAACTTGGTTTATTGACTTATATAATACCAGAATTGGAAGAAAGTATTGGTGTAGAGCAAAATAAGGCGCACTCTTATGATGTTTGGACTCATCTATTAAAAACAGCTCAACATTCAGCTGATAAACAATATCCGTTACATGTGAGACTTTCGGCTCTTTTGCATGATGTGGCTAAACCTAGAGCTAGAAGGTGGGACAATAAATCTAAAATATGGACTTTTTATGGTCACGAAGTAGTGGGTTCACGTGTAACTAAGAAAATAATGGAGGATTTAAGATTTTCACGTGAAACAATAGATAAGGTTGTTAATTTGGTTCGTTGGCATATGTTTTTCTCTGATACTGAAAAAATAACTCATTCAGCTGTCAGAAGATTGGTAGCTAATGTTGGTAAGGAAAATATATGGGATCTTATCAATATGAGAGGTTGTGATAGGATTGGCACTGGCAGACCTAAAGAAAATCCTTATAGATTAAGAAAATATAAATCAATGATAGAAGAGGTGATGAGAGACCCTATATCAGTGAAAATGCTTAAAATTGATGGTCAGAAGATTATGGAAATTCTAAAAATTCCTCCCGGACCAAAAATAGGTCAAATGCTAAACGCTTTACTAGAAGAAGTATTGGAGGATCCAACTTTGAATACTGAAGAATATTTAAATAAAAAGATATTAGAGTTGTCAAAAATGTCCGATAAAGAATTGAGAATGATGGGGGATAAAGGTAAGGTAAAAAAAGAAGAAGATGACCAAATGGAAATAAAAAAAATAAGAGGCAAACATTATGTAGAGTAAAGTTATCCACATAATGTCCTTTACATTATTTATAAAAGACATAAACTTTATATCAGACATAACTGACATTTTTTAAAAGACGAGTATATCTATAGTAGTCAGCATTAGTTCTTTATAACTTCATGGCCATGAAGTTGAAAGAAAGTTTGGTTAAGCTCAAAAAACAATTTATATATATCTTCACTCATATAATTTTTAAAATGAGATATCATAAGGTTTTTTGTGAATGCGCTTCTTGACGAAATTTATCTTTTGCCTCAGCTCTGATTTTGAGTCTGATATTAATATATCTAAAGAAATCAGAAACAAAATCAGGGCTGAGTAAATGTTCTTTATACTTTCATTTATGAAAGGTTAATCAAAAACGCCTTGTCGTGCGAAAATCCTCCACCGCATCTAGGCGTTTTGTTGTATATAAAAAATATTTATTTTGTTTCTAACATAATAGGGCAGTGGTCAGAACCAAATACATCTGGAATGATTTTTGAACTTTTTATATTTGATATTAATTCTTTGTTGGCAAAAAAATAGTCTATGCGCCAGCCAACATTTCTGGTTCTAGCATTAGCGAAATGACTCCACCAAGTGTAGTAACCTTTTCCTTCTGGAGTAAAATGGCGAAAGGTATCTACAAATCCGGCGGCAATAATGTTGTTAATTCCTTTGCGTTCTTCTTTTGTAAAACCATGCTCGCCTTCATTTTGTTTGGGATTAGCCAAGTCATTTTCTGTGTGGGCCACATTCAAATCACCGCAGAATATTACATTTTTTCCGCCCAAGGCGGACCCGCCTTGGGCGGGCTTTCTCCTTAATTCTGTAACATACTCTAAAAACGCTGGGTCCCAACTCTTAAATCTTAAATCCAGCCTACTTAAATCACCTTTAGAATTGGGAGTATAGACATTAACCACAAAAAAATCTTTAAATTCGGCCGTTAAAACTCTCCCTTCTTTGTTTGGGTCGCCATAGCTGTCTTGTTCTAATTTATATTTTTTAACTATCTCTTTCGGAAAGCCAGTCTGCACACTAAGTGGTTTTATTTTAGAAAAAATAGTCACTCCGCTATAACCAGCTTTTTCTGCACTGTTCCAATACTCCTCATATTCTGGCAAGTCTATCTCACTTTGATCCTGCTTGGCTTTAGTTTCTTGCAAACAAATAATATCCGGCTTGTATTTATCTACAAAAGGTAAAAACAGTCCTTTTTTATGCACCGCCCGTATGCCATTTATGTTCCAAGATGTGATTTTCATAAATTTCATTTTAACAGAAAATAACAAAACATACTTTTCCTGCGTTAGGTCAATAGGATAAGGCTCTTGGAAAAGTAGTTTTGTTATTTTCTGTTATGAAATTTTTTATGGATGTCGCGGAGGTGGCGGTCGGTGACATGGGTGTAGATTTGGGTAGTGCCGATGTTGGCGTGGCCCAAGAGGGCTTGGACAGAGCGCAAGTCAGCGCCATTTGAAAGTAGGTCGGTGGCAAAAAGGTGACGCATAGTGTGAGGAGTGACTTTTTTGGAAATACCAGCTTTGACTGCGCACTGTTTTACTATCCTCTCTACTGATCTTTTTGTCAGTGCCAGACTTCCTTTCCTCTCTTTAGTTACTTTGCCGTTTTGTGAAAGTTGAACAAAAAGGGCATCATCCATATCTTTTCTTTTTGATAAATATTCTTTTAAAATCTTTTTGGCATAATCAGATATAAAGACTACTCTCACCTTGCTTCCTTTTCCTCTTATTGAAAGTTCGTCGGTGGTAAGGTCAATATCACGAGTAAGGGAACAGAGCTCGGATACACGAAGTCCTGTTGAAAAAAGGAGCTCTAAAATGGCTTTATCGCGTAAATACTTAAGATGATTATCTTTATCTTGAGTAGAGTCGAAAGATTTTGGAGCTTCAAGTAATCTGTGTAATTCAGCGTTTGTAATTAAATCAAGAGAGCGTTCTGAAGTTTTGGCCAGTTCTATTCTTTCAGATGGCATAGATTTGATTTCTTGTCTTGCTAGATATTTTAAAAAAGCTCTTATGGCAATCAAGTAATAATTTTGGGTCTTTTTTGACATAGTGTCTCCGGTTTTTACATTTTTTCCGGTAACTTGTCTGTTGAGCCACAATCTAAATTCCCGCATCATAGTGTCGTTTATATCAGATGGTTTTTGAGCTTTGGTTTGTTTCAGAAAAACTGAAAGGTAATGGTTGTAATTTTCAACCGTATTTAAAGCCCGCCCCTTTTCTATTTCAACGTATTCTAAAAATTGCCTTTTTAATTGTTCTAAGTCTTGTGCCATATATATTATTCTATCACCTTTTAACGTCGCACAATATTTAAAAACTAAAAAGTTGCATAAAAATTGGTTTTATGCTACTCTTAAAAGGTCGTTTTTAGACAATTTTCATATATATGTTAACAAAAAATAAAAAACAACGAGTTATAAAGGAGGTAAAAATGCACGAAACTGACACCGGTAGTCCGGAAGCACAGATCGCCATTCTTTCACGTAGGATAGATGACTTGGCAACACATCTCAAAAAGAACAAAAAAGATAAACATTCTCGTAGAGGTCTTTTGGGTCTGGTAGCAGATCGCAAATCTCATATGAAATATTTGGAGAAAAAAGATACAAAAAGATACAATTCTTTAGTTAAAAAACTTGGTTTGAAAAAATCTGCATAAATTTCTAATTGCCCTAATTATTCTAATTTTCTAAATAAATCCCAATTATCTAATAACCAATTGGGGTTTGTAATATTAGTCATTGTTTAGGATAATTAGGTTAATTACTAATTAGATTAATTTTAATAATATGTCTGTTATAAAACACAAAAATCAGCGGGTGGGAATTTTTATAGATACTCAAAATTTATATCATAGCGCCAAAAACATTTATGGAGCAAAAGTAAACTTTGACCAAGTGGTCAAAGAAAGTTTGGCTGGCAGATTTCTTACTAGAGCTGTGGCTTATGTTATTACTACCGAGTCAGGTGAAGAGAAAAACTTTTTTGAGGCATTGGAAAAGATGGGTATTGAAACTAAAACAAAAAACTTGCAAGTCTTTGCTGGTGGCGCTAAAAAAGGGGATTGGGATGTTGGTTTGGCAGTAGATGCTATTAAGTTGGCTCCTAAATTAGACGCCGTTGTCTTAATAACTGGTGATGGCGATTTTGTTCCACTAGTAGAATTTCTAAAAAATGTTGGTTGTCAGGTTGAAGTGGCTTCTTTTGGAAAATCTAGTTCGGCTCGGCTCATAGAAGTGGCTGATGATTTTATTGACTTAGATAAAAATCCAAGAAAATATTTGATTTCTAAAATGAGAAACAAAGTTAGAAGTTAATATATACATATTTCTTTTCTAAAATATAATTATTTCTGATATAATAAAAAAGAAATAAAGTTGTGCTCTAGTCAGCCCTTAATAGAAAAGGGTCGTGCTCCAAAGGACGTATCGCACGACACGATTTCGCTAAATCGTATGCATGTAAAAGATTCACAAATAAAAGATTTTATTATTGATGCTGGACTTGTTTCTAAATCTGAAATTGAAGAAATTGAAAAAGAAGTCAAGTCCAAGAAAAAACCTTTAAATGATGTCTTAATATCTAGAGGTAAGTTTTCTGATGATGATTTAAGACGAATACAGGCCTATATTTTAGGTATCCCTTTTATAAATTTAAAAGGTCAAGTTTTAAATAGGGATATTTTAAATCTTATTCCTGAACCTATTGCCAGAAAGCACAATATAGTAGCTTTTGAAAAAAAAGAAGACGCTCTTGAAGTGGCTATGCTTGATACTGACGATCTGCAGGCCTTAAATTCAATTAAGAAAAAAGTGGGCTTGAAGATATTGTCTCGTCTGACTGATTCTGAATCTATGCGTAGTGCTTTGGTTCAATATCAAAAAAATCTTAAAGATGAATTTGGAGATATTATAAAAGCTGATGCAGATGAGATAAAAACTATCTCTGAAAAATTACCAGTAGATGATGCTTCAGAAGGGGATTTAAAAAAATTAGCTGAAGAATTGCCAGTAGTGCGGATTGTTGATACTTTGCTCAAACATGCCATCATCCAAAACGCTTCTGATATTCATATAGAACCTTTGGAGGATCAGGTTTTAGTCAGATATCGTATTGATGGTATCTTGCATGACGCGATGATTTTACCAAAACATATAGGAAACTCTTTGGTGGCTCGTATAAAAGTGCTTTCTAGTTTGAAACTTGACGAAAAAAGATTGCCTCAAGATGGTAGATTTAAAATTGATATGAATGGTGAAAAAGTTTCTTTTCGTGTTTCCACTTTGCCAGTTTATTATGGTGAAAAAACAGTGATGCGTCTTTTGAGAGAAAATGTCTCTGGTTTTACTTTGGAGTCTTTAGGTTTTCATGGAGAAGCTTTAGAGCTGTTACATAAATCTCTACAACACACAACTGGTATGATTTTGACTACCGGACCGACTGGAAGCGGTAAATCAACCACTCTTTATACTATGTTAGATATTTTAAATACTCCCAATGTCAATATTTCTACTATTGAAGATCCAGTTGAATATCAGATGCCAAGAATTAATCAAACTCAAGTAAAATCTGAAATAGGCCTTACTTTTGCTTCTGGATTGAGGACTTTGGTGCGTCAAGATCCAGATATTATAATGGTCGGAGAAATTCGCGATAACGAAACAGCTTCTTTAGCCATCAATGCTTCGCTTACTGGACATTTGGTTCTTTCAACTCTTCACACCAACTCGGCTGCTGGGTCAGTTCCTAGATTGATTGATATGAAAGTTGAACCTTTTCTTATCATCTCTACTATTGACGCTATTATCGCTCAAAGATTGGTCAGAAAACTTTCTGATGAAAAAGAAAAATATACTCTCTCTAAATTAGAGATTGAGTCTATTTCTAAAGTGGTTAATCTAGATATTGTTTTGAAGGCTTTAAGAGAAGAAAAGATCGTGGGCAAAGGAGATAATTGGGATAAAATACATTTTTACAAACCTAAAAAAGGAGCAAAAGATGGAGGATTTAAAAGTCGTATTGGTATTTATGAAGTGCTTAATGTTTCTACTGCCATTAAAGACTTAATCATAAAAGGATCTACTACCGAAGATATTGAATTGCAGGCCAAAAAAGAGGGAATGCTCACTATGCTTGAAGACGGTATCTTTAAAGCGGCTCAAGGTTTGACTACTATTGAAGAAGTTTTGCGGGTAGTGTCGGAATAAAAATAAAATTTAAATATAATGCCATTTTATAAATACAAATACGTAAAAGAGGGAGAAGAAAAAGAAGAGACAAAAGAATTTGCTGACAAAGCTAGTCTTTATAGTGCCGTTCGATTAAATGAGGGCTCTATTCTTTCTGTTGAAGAGATAGGGGGCAAAAAAGTGAACATTAAATTGTTTTCCTTTACAAAAAAAGTAAAGACTCAAGAAGTTATAATGTTTGCCAAAAATCTCTCGGTTATGGTGGATGCAGGGCTTTCTGTTTCTAGAGCTTTAAACATATTAGAAAAGCAATTAAAAAATAAAAAATTTATAGAGATTCTTAAAAGTGTTGGTGTTTCGGTTAATGGAGGCGAAACTTTGTCAAATTCTTTAGCAAAGCATCCAAAGACTTTTTCTGATTTGTTTGTAGCTATGGTTAAAGCGGGTGAAGAATCGGGGAAGTTATCAAATTCTTTAAAAATTGTGGCTGATCAACTTGAAAAAGCTTACAATCTTTCAAAAAAAATAAAAGGAGCCATGATTTATCCCGCTGTGATTGTATCGGTGATGGCGGTCATCGGAGTAGTCCTTATGGTTTATATGGTGCCGACGTTAACAGAAACCTTTAAAGGTCTTGAGATAGAGCTTCCTTTGCCAACTAGGATTATTATTGCTATCAGTGATTTTTTGAGAGCTAATATTATTTTGGTAATGATAATAACAGCTGGGGCTATTTTTGGATTTCTTTCTGGACTCAAAACAAAGAAAGGTAAAGATGTGTTAGATTTTTTTATTCTTCATTTTCCTATGATTAAAACTATGGTTAAAGAGGTCAATGCCGCTAGAACAACGAGAACTCTCTCTTCTCTTATTTCTTCTGGAGTTGATATTGTGGCCGCTATTGGTATCACTAGCACTGTTATTCAAAATCATTATTTTAAAAATTTATTAGATGATGCCGCCAAACAAGTGGAAGTAGGAGAGCTCTTATCCTCGTCACTTTCTAATTCAAAAGGGGATCTTTTTCCAATTTTTGTGGCTGAAATGCTTGCTGTAGGTGAAGAGACTGGCAAGATGACCGATATGATGGATAATGTCGCTACTTATTATGAAAATGAAGTAGATCAAAAGACAAAAGATTTATCTACTATTATAGAACCCGTTCTTATGGTCTTTATCGGTATTGCTGTTGGTATCTTTGCTATCGCTATGATGTTGCCAACTTACTCTTTGGTTGATGCGATACAATAAGTTTTGATTCAAAATTTGAATAATATGAAAATTAATAAAGGGTTTTCTTTGATGGAAGTGGTGGTGGTTATAAGTATTTTGGTAGTGGTTTTGTCTATAACTTTTTATTTTTTTCCAAAATTAAATAAAAAAGAAGTTCTTGAAAAAGATGTCTCTTCCGTGGTGGCTCTTATTCGTAATGCCAGAGTTCTTTCTGTCGCTTCAAAAAACACTTCACCTTTTGGAATTCATTTTGAAAATAATAAAGTTGTTTTGTTTGAAGGTAGCGCTTACGTAGCTGGAAATGATAATGAAAAAATCGTTACACTTTCTAAAGATGTTTATATGTCTAACTATTTATTAAATCTTGGTAGTCCAGATGTTGTTTTTTCTAGATTAATTGGTCATACTTCAAATTATGGCACTGTCACTTTTTCTTTAAAAGATGATAGTGCTTCAACTACCATTACTATATTGGGGACTGGAGTGATACAATAATTTATATGGAAAGTTCATTTTATTTTTACCAAAAATATCTCAATAAAAAAAGCTTGCCCTGTGAAGTTCGAGCAAAGCGAGATACAAAATGTGGGTTTAGTTTGGTTGAAATGGTGATAATGATTTCTGTCGCTACTTTTTCTATATTGATTATATGGAAAATTTATACTGCTTTTATCAAAGTTTCTGTATCAAATCCTTCACTTTTTCAGGCCTCTTTTTTGGCCGAAGAAGGTATTGAAGCGGTTAAATTTATGAGAGATGATAGCTGGACTTCCAACATCGCCCCTCTTTCTTCTGGTGCTTCTTATATATTGGCTTTTGATAATGTGGCTTGGGAAGCGACTACCACTTTAACCCTTATAGATAATCAGTTTGATAGACGTGTCGTTTTTGAGGATGTAAATAGAGACGGAGCTGGAGATATAGCAATATCTGGTTCACCTGATTTAAATACCAAGAAAGTTACTATTACAGTGTCGTGGCGGAAAGATACTGGCACTACTACTCGTGAAATAACAACATATGTTAGCAATATTTTTGACAATTAAAAAGCATATAAATAATCGTGGTATCTCTTTGATAGAGACTGTTTTATATATAACATTACTCATATTAATAATGGGGGTGGTTGTTCAGACTCTTGTTTCTATGGGTGGAGTTTATAAAAATATTAAACTGACTCGTGAGCTTGAAAGTTCTGGAGCTATTGCAATGGAGAGTATGCTTAGAGATATTCGCAATGCAAAAAGTGTGGTTGTCGGTAGCAGTGTTTTGGGGACGAGTCCTGGTGTTTTAAAATTGTCCGGTATTGATGAATTCCTTAATGTTTATGATGTTATTTATGACGGAACTTCTGGTAGTATTTTAATTTCTAAAAATAGTGCTACTCCGACAGCTCTTACTTCTTCTGTGGAGGTTAGTAATTTAATTTTTACGTATGTTTCAAATGCTAATTCTGAAGGGGTGCGGATTGAATTAGAAGTTTCTGGCACTATTGGAGCTGTTTCAAAAAGTAAACATTTTTATGGATTTGCTGTGCTTCGTGGGTCATATTAAAAAATAATTTATGTTTTTATTTTTAAATAAACAAATAAAAGAAAAAGGCCAAGTGATGGTCACTATGGTTATATTTTTTATTTCTATTACCACTATTATCATATTAGGATTAACTAATCCGATAATCAGTCATATTTCTATGGCCACGTCTATCGCTGTTTCAAAGGAAAGTTTTTATGCGGCTGAAGCTGGAATTGAAGATGTTGTTTATCGTTTGAAAGCGGGTTTACCAGTAGCCACTTCTCAAATTTTAAATGTTGGAAACCATAGTGTGACCACGACCGTTGTAGATGAGTCTGGAGGTAAAACCATCACTTCTATTGGAGAAGCCAATGATTATTTTAGGAAAATCAAAACTACTGTTATTTTGGGTGAAGGAGTTTCCTTTCATTATGGTCTTCAGGTTGGTACTGGGGGCATAGAGATGTCTAATAATTCTAGGGTTAATGGAAATGTTTATTCAAATAATAAAATTGAAGGTTCAAATGGATCTAGAATAACCGGCTCTGCTTATGTTTCTAATTTTGGTTTTATAGATAATGTAGATATAGGCACTTCTGGAGGAGATGCTTATGCAAATAGAGTTACAAACAGTAATATTACAGGTAATTTATATTGCCAGACTGGTAGTGGTAACAACAAATCGTGTGATACTTCTTTGCCCGATCCTCCTGTTCAAGATTTTCCAGTTTCAGATGAAGATATAGATAATTGGAAGGCGATAGCCGAAGCTGGAGGAGTGATAAACGGCAATGTTTCTTTGAGTAGTTCAAGCTCTTCTCTTGGTCCTGTTAAAATAGTAGGTAATTTAACAATGACTAATAATTACCGACTTACCATAAATGGAACGGTGTGGGTCACTGGGAAAATAGATACCTCTAACGGTTCTCTGATTAAACTTTCTAGTTCTTATGGTAGTGGTAGCGGAATACTTATTTCAGATAATGAGATAAAAGTATCAAATAATTCTGTTTTTCAAGGATCAGGGACGGCTGGTAGTTATGTGATGCTTGTATCAACTTATACTGGTAATGCTATAGAAATTGATAATAATGCTGGGGCAGTCATTTTGAATGCTCAAAAAGGTAAAGTAAAATTTTCAAATAATGCTGGGGCTAAATCAGTATCAGCTAAGAGTGTAGAATTGGATAATGGGGCTACTATTGATTATGATATTGGTTTAGTTAATGTTAATTTCATCAGTGGTCCGGGGGGAGGTTTTGATATTGTTGGTTGGAGGGAAATATAAATAAAAATTACTGAAACATCATTTCTGTGTTAGGTCAAAAGGATAATGCTCTTGAAATGATGTTTCAGTAATTTTTTGCTATAATTTAAATATGAAAAAACGTAACATAGTAGTAGCAAACTGGAAAATGAATCCAGAGACATTGGAGGAAGCTAAAAAAGTCTTTAATGGAGCCAGATTAGCAGCCAAAGGTCTTAAAAATACTGATGTCGTCGTTTGCCCACCTTTTTCCTTTATTTTTCCTCTTTCAAAAGTGATTTATCCTAAAAATATGTTTTTGGGAGCTCAAAATGCTTCCACTGAAATTAAAGGAGCTTTTACGGGTGAAATTAGTGTGGAAATGATAAAAAATTTGAGTGCTAAGTTTGTTATCGTTGGTCATTCAGAAAGAAGAGCGATGGGCGAGAGTAATGAAATAGTAAGAAAAAAGCTTCAAATCACATTTAATACTGGTCTTACGCCAATTTTATGTATAGGAGAAAAAGAAAGAGATAAAGAGGGCACTCATCTTGCTTTTATAAAAAATCAAATAAAAGAATGTTTGGCTGATTTACACAAAAAATATTTAGTCGGCATCATTATTGCTTACGAGCCAATTTGGGCGATCGGTAAATCATACAAAGAAGCAATGAGTCCGACCGATATTCACGTTATTGTTTTATATATAAGGAAAGTATTGGCTGAAATATGTGGAAGAGATATCGCTAATTCTGCTAAAATTCTTTACGGTGGTTCGGTAGAATCTCAAAATGCTTTAGAAATATTAGAAATAGGCAATGTTGAAGGTTTTCTTGTTGGTCATGCCTCTCTCAAACCTGAAGAATTTAAAGAGATTCTACAAACAGCGGATGTGAAAAAATAAAATATGAAATCAATAGAACAGGCAGAAATAATAGAAGGAACGATAGTCTTAATAAGGACAGATTGGAATTTGCCTTTAGATAAAGAAGGGGAGGTTTTGGACACTTCTCGGATTGAAGCTAGTGTTAAGACAATTAATTTTTGTTTAGAGAAAGGAGCTAAGGTAATAATAATGAGCCATTTGGGTGATGGGACTAATTCTCTTGAAAAAGTGTTTAAGCAGGCAGAAAAGTTTTTCCCAAATAGGAGGATGAGGTTTGTTAAAGATCCTTGGAACAAATCGGCGGTGGATGGTAAGACCGCTTTGGAAGATTTGAGAAGTGGTGAAATAGCTGTTTTAGAAAACTTGAGATTTTGGATGGAAAAAGAAAATGACCCGACTTTCGCAAGACAACTTGCAAATTTTGCTGATATTTATGTTAATGAAGCTTTTTCGGCTTCACACCGCAAACACACTTCTATTGTTGGAGTGCCAAAACTAATACCTTCTTTTGCTGGATTTAGATTTTTAGAAGAATATCAAAATTTATCAGAATCTTTTGATCCGGAACATCCATTTTTGGTTATATTAGGTGGAGCCAAATTTGAAACCAAACTTCCTTTGGTAGAAAAGTTTTTGAATATTGCCGACCATATTTTTATTGGTGGGGCTATGGCTCCTTATGCCACATCTTTAGCATCAGAAAATCCTAAAATTATTTTACCGGAAGGGGACATAAATGCGTTAGATGCTAATCCAGAAACTTTAGAAGTTTTGAAAGAAAAAATAGTGGATGCCAGATTTATTTTATGGAATGGACCTTTAGGTAATTATGAAAAAGGTTTTATCGCTGGCACGACTGCTTTGGCTAGGGTATTGTCCGAATCAAAAGCTAAAGTGATAGTTGGCGGGGGAGACACCTTAGCTACTGTCAATAGAGATGTTAAAAATGAAATTATCACACATGGTTTTATTTCTACTGCTGGTGGAGCTATGCTCGATTTTCTAGCTAATGGTACTTTGCCGGGAATTGAAGTGTTAAATTCATAAAAACAAAACTAAAATAGCTTCTTTCGCTTAGCACACAATTTTCTTGTTAGAAAATTGCTCTGCTCGACTCGTCAGCCTGCGCAAGGCACGCTCAAGAACTATTTTAGGTTTGTTTTTATTTTCTCTGTATTTCCTTCAAAATCCTTTTTGCTTGCCCCGCCGAAGCCTTGCGAAGGGGGGTCACCTTTTGTTTTATTGTTGGGGTAAATCCAAATGTGAGCGTGAGGGACATCCTCACCTACTATTTTTGAAAGTATCCAATCTGTATCAAAGGCTTTCATTTGGGCCTTGGCCACTTTTCTAGCAACTTCAAAATAGTCTGAAATATTGGGACCAGTGTTTTGGAGATTGCTTTCAACATTAGGACAATTTCGGAAGCGGGACGGCACATCCCAAACCCATCGGTAGTGTTTTTTGGGAATAATCATACAATGTCCGGGAGAAAGGGGGTTTATATCGAGGAAAGCCATAAAATCATCATCCTCATAAACAATATGAGCCGGTATTTCTTTTTTTACTATTTTACAAAAAATACAGTTATGCATAATCTTATTATAACCGCTAAAAGAAAAAACAAAAACATACTGTTCCTGCGTTAAGTCATAAGGGTAAGGCTCTTGGAACAGTAGTTTTTATTTTTTCTTCCCTCTCCTTAGTAAGGAGAGGGCTACACAAAGTGAGGGGTGAGGTGTGTTATGATGTCTGGTATGTCTACTAAATACAATCTGAAGGGAAAAGTGAGCAAAGAGGCGGAGGAAGAACTTAAAGATTTTAGTCCTCTAATTACTCAACTTTTATATAACAGAGATATTAAAACAAAAAAGGAAGCAGAGAGGTTTTTGAAACCAGATTTTGAAAAACATTTGCACGACCCCTTCCTTTTACCTGATATGAAAAAAGTGGTAGAGAGGATTTTAAAAGCTATTGAAAATGATGAAAAGATAACCATCTGGAGCGACTATGATGCTGACGGTATTCCTGGCGGAGCTCTCCTTCATGATTTCTTTAAACTAATTGGTTTTAACAATTTTGAAAATTATATTCCAAATAGGCGAATAGAAGGATATGGTTTGAATTTGGAAGGTATCAAAGAGATTGCCGACAAAAAAACTAAACTTTTGATTACTATTGATTGTGGTATCAGAGACAATCAGTATGTTGAAGAAGCGAATAAACTTGGAATGGAAGTTGTTATAACCGACCATCATGAACCATCTGATGAGTTACCAAAAGCTTTTGCTATTGTAAATCCAAAAAGAAAAGATAATAAATATCCAGAGCAAATACTTTGCGGTACTGGAGTTGTTTGGAAAATAATTGAAGGTATCCTTCAAACAAAAAGAGATTTATTGAAAGAGGGTCAGGAGAAATGGCTTCTAGATCTTGTGGGATTGGCTACTCTTTCTGATATGGTGCCACTTACTGGAGAAAATAGGGCTTTGGCTCATTTTGGACTTTCTGTTTTACGAAAAGGGAAGCGTCCGGGTTTTTCTAAACTTCTTTCTATTTTGCGAATAAATAAAAATAATCTGACTGAAGATGATGTTACTTTTATGATTACTCCTCGTATCAATGCGGCTAGTCGGATGGGCTTGCCTCTTGATGCTTTTAAACTTTTGACCGCCAATAATGAAGAAGAAGCGGGGATTTATGCTAAACATTTAGACAACATAAATAAAGATAGAAAAGTGGCAGTGACTAACATTGTCAAAGAGGCTAAGAAAAAAGTAAAAGAAAAATTTGAAAACTTGGGGGCAAAATCTGTTATTGTCTTGGGTGATCCAGATTGGCGACCGGCTCTTTTGGGCTTGGTGGCCAATTCAATAGTGAAAGAATATAATTTACCAGTTTTTTTGTGGGGTAGAGAAGGGGAGGGAGTGATAAAAGGTTCTTGCCGTTCGGAAGGGGTGACAGATTTGGTGGCATTGATGGAAAGAGTAGACGGTGCCTTTACTTCATTTGGAGGGCACAAAATGTCTGGTGGTTTTGAAGTTGATTTTGAAAAAATCCACACCCTTGAAGATGCTTTAGTTGAAGCTTGTACTTATGTGATAAAAAAAGAAGAAGAAATAGAAGTTGACGCAGAATTAAATTTAAAAGATATTTCAGAAAAATCTGTGGCAGAGATAAATGGTTTGGCGCCTTTTGGGATAGGTAATGAAAAACCAATTTTTATTTTTAAAGATATCATACCAGAGAAAATAAATAGGTTTGGCAAAGCGAAGGAACACCTCTCTATTAATTTTGTAGATGGCACAAACAAAGTCAGAGGCATTTCTTTTTTTGCTTCACCTGATCAGTTTGGAGATTTTTTGAAAGAAGGTATCAAAACAAACTTGGTAGCCAATATTGAAAAATCTTTCTTCAATGGCTCCTCCGAAATCCGTTTAAGGATTGTGGATTTTTTTTAGAAATAAAAACAAAAAATTACTATTCCTGCGTTAGGCCAGCAAGGATAATGCTCTTGGAATAGTAATTTTTGTTTTTATTTAAGATGAATTATTTATGCTAAAATTATTTTATGAGTTTTGTAGAAATTTATACAGATGGGTCATCAAAAGGAAATCCGGGACAGGGAGGGTGGGGCGCGATTATTTTTGATGAAGAAAAAGTTTTAGAGATTGGAGGTAATGAAGAAAATACTACCAACAATCGGATGGAAATGAGAGCTGCTATTGAAGCTCTAAAAATTTTGCCGGAAGGAGCAGAAGCAAAATTACACACTGATTCAGAATATTTGATGAAGGGTATTACTATTTGGATTTTAGGTTGGCAGAAAAATAATTGGCGCACTAAAGATAAAAAAGAAGTTTTGAATAAAGATTTGTGGCAAGAGCTTTGGCGAGAAACAGAAAAAAGAAAAGTAGAATGGAAAAAAGTCTTGGGACATTCTGGTCATACTTTAAATGAGAGATGTGATGAGATAGCTCAAAGTCTTGCTAACGGAAAGCAGATGAAACTGTTTGAAGGAAATCTGTTAGATTATAAAGCGTTTCACCAAGAATAAAAAAGAAATAATACTGTTTTCTCGTTAGGTCATAAGGGTCAATGCTCTCCAAAACAATATTATTTCTTTTTTATTTATGATATATCCATCAGTCGTTTCATTTGCATTAGGGATCGCCTTTGAAGAAATTTTTGGTTTGGGTTGGAGCGCGGGAGTTTTGGTTTTTGTAGTTTCTTTGGTTTTGTTTGTTTTTTCTTTTCGTTCTCAAGGGCAACCCTTGAGGATTGTTTCGGAAGGGTTGCCCTTAAATATCTCAAGATTATTTTTAATAATCGGTCTGGCTTTTTGTTTGGGAACTTTGAGAATGGCGGTGGTAGATATTTCTCCAGACTCTAATCTGCTCGAGCATGTTGGACAAAAAATTTCTTTTGAAGCTGTCGTATCTGAAGAAGCTGATATTCGAGATGCCTCTACCCGTTACATCGTTTCAGTTAATTTGAATTCGTTGAGTGGAGATTCTCTGGAATGCCTTGCGAGGCTCGACGGAGCGAGCACGAGGAAAAATTCAGCAGAATTTTATCCGTGCATTACAGAGGATCTCCCGAATAAGAATTCAAATTCACTCATTTTGTTGGTCGCGGATCGCTTCCCCGAGCTTGAGTATGGAGATAAGATAAGCGTTTCTGGAAAATTAGAGTTGCCTAAAAATTTTTTAAGTGAGAGTGGAACAGAATTTGATTACATTTCATATTTATCAAAAGACAAAATACATTTTATTATTTATCGGCCAGAATTATACCCCACTTCGTCCAGTTCCACAGAACTTCGCGGGGCAAGAAAAATAGTCGCGACACTCTACTTGCTAAAAAAAATTTTTATAGAAAAAATTAGCGCTGTAGTACCTGAACCAAACTCGTCGCTTTTAGGTGGACTTATTTTTGGAGTGAAGCAATCTTTAGGTGCAGAGCTTTTAGATGATTTTAGAAAAGTGGGGCTCATTCACATTGTTGTTTTGTCTGGATACAATATTACCATCATCGCTATTGGTATTTTTTATCTGACCTCTTTTTTAGGTAAGAGAAATCTTAGTTTTATATTAAGCGCCATTTTTATTATTTTGTTTTCTATTATGGTTGGTTTGGGAGCTACAGTTATAAGAGCAAGTATTATGGCTCTCATTGCTATCCTCGCTAGATTTTTAGGTCGGCCAAGTGATGCTTTACGATTTCTTTTTATTGCTGGGTTTTTGATGTTACTTTGGAATCCTCTTTTACTTTTTTATGATCCGTCTTTTCAGCTTTCTTTTATGGCAACTTTTGGTCTTATTTTATTTTCACCTTTTGTTTTTTCAAAATTAAATTTTGTTCCCGAAAAATTTGGTTTGCGAGAGATAGTCTCTGCTACTATTGCTGTCCAGTTTTTTGTATTACCACTACTTATTAGGATGTCTGGCTTTGTTTCTATAGTTTCTTTTATAGCCAATCCGTTGGTCTTACCTTTAGTTCCTTGGGCGATGGCATTTGGTGCTCTCACTGGTGCTTTGGGCATCTTGCCTTTCGTTGGACAAATTGTTTCTTGGCCGGTTGGAGTGCTTTCTTATTTTATTTCTCAAATAATAATCGGTGTCACCGAGTTTGGAGCAAATCTTCCTTTTGCTATTTTACAAACTGGTTCTATTTCATTTTGGTTTATTCTTGTTTGGTATTTGGGTTATGGAGTTTTGTATAGAAAATTAAAAGAGAGGAAATTTTCATAATAATTTTATATTTGTAGCGATGCATCGCTACATTTTGATTTGATATTTTTAATTTTTCCTAGATGCTGGCTACTGACTACTAGCTACCAAAAAATTGTTCTCAATTTTTTTCCAATTTAGATTTTCAAAAAAGTCTTCAATGTATTGTTTTTTACCGGAGGGTTCATAGTCTGCGACGAAAGCATGTTCCCACATATCTAAGGATAAAATAGTTTGGCAACCATTGAGTTGTCCCAAATGTTGTTCGTCTACCCATTGAGTTAGCAAAGTTTTTGTTATTGGATCCCAATAAAGCATTGCCCAGCCAATACCGCGAGTCAGAGCGATAGCTTTAAATCTTTGAAGCCATTTATCAAAATCACCAAACTCTTCTGTAATAGCTTTTTTGAATTTACTTCCTTCCTCTAAATTTTTTGGGCCATCTTCAAAACTTGCAAAATAATACTCATGATTTCTCATACCATTAAACTCAAAAGAAAATCTTCTCTGGATTTCGCCGAGCTCATAGGCATATTTTTCTGTATCTTTAGCAAATTCTTCTATGTGTTCTAAGATTAAATTTGCGTTTTTTGCGTAACCTTGATAAAGCTTCAAATGCTCTTCAATGTTTTTATCGGAGATACCCTTTAATTTTGGAATATTAAACTCTTTTATTTCAAATTTTTGCATATTGACTTTATTAGATAATAAAGATAATTTTAGCATAGAAGGAGATCTTTATGTGTGTATCGCCTTACAGATTGACGGAAGAGGCTTTTAGCGAAGAAAACAAGAAGGCAGAAGAAGCCAGAAAAATAGTGTTGAAGCTTTTTACTGGAGAACACAACACAACCAGACTGAGGATTGCGGCCCTACTGGAAGATGTCGCTCATATTCTTAGGCGGGATGTTGAAATTGAAAAGACTCTGTCTTCCTAAAGTAAAAACCCGATTCACTCCCCGCCCGGTTAAGCCGAGGCGGGGCTTCTCTTTTTTAAAAATGTTAGCATTAAAGGATGGAAAGAAAATCAATTTTTAAACTTATTATTTTTCTGACTTTATTTTTTATAACCATTTTCTCTATTTATGTTGCTTTTAAAGAAGAAAGGAGAGGTATTTTGACTGTCGCTTTTTTAAATATCGGTCAAGGCGACGCTATTTTTATTGAAGCCCCCTCTGGTAGCCAAATACTTATAGATGGTGGCCCAAACAAATCAGTTCTTAGAGAACTTAGTAAAGTAATGCCTTTTTATGACCGTTCTATTGATGTGGTTTTAGCAACTCACGCTGACCAAGATCATATCGGCGGAATACCTGATGTTTTGCAAAAATATAAAGTAGATATTTTTATGGAGACAGGAGTTTCTGGTGAGTCATCTTCTTATAAGGAACTTGAAAAAATTGTTGAAGAAAAATCCCAAGGGGTCCCCTTAGGAAATTTTAAAGGGGAACCCTTGAAAAAAATATTGGTTAGGAGAGGAATGGTAGTTGATTTAGGCGATGGGGTTGTTTTGCAAATTCTTTTTCCAGACCGAGATCCAGCAGGAATGGAAACTAATACCTCTTCTATTATAGCGAGGTTAGTTTATGGGGAAAATGAATTTTTATTTACTGGTGATTCACCAAAATCAATCGAAAATTATCTTATTTCTTTGGGTGGATTAGAAAGTGATGTCTTAAAAGCTGGGCACCATGGTTCCAAAACTTCCACCAGTCCGGATTTTGTCACGGCAGTTTCTCCTGAATATGTAGTTATTTCAGCGGGTAAAGATAATCGCTATGGCCATCCAAGCCAAGAAGTTTTGGATATTTTAAACAATTTTGGAGCTGAAATATTGAGGACTGATAAAGATGGAAGAATTGTGTTTGAGAGTGATGGGGAAAGTTTGAAAATTAAATAATAAAAAACCTAAAATAGATTGTTTCGGAATCTCACTCAAGAACTATTTTAGGTTTTTTAAATCAAACCGGCTTTTTTTAAAGTGGCGTAGGCGCCGTTTTTTTGGATGGTTTTGATAGCTTTAGTGGAAAGAGTAAGGGTGAAAGTTTTGTCTAATTCTGGCACAAAAATCTTCTTTTTCTGTAAATTGGCAAATTTCCTTGTATTGCCACAAGGGTTGAATTGAGTAGCACGAGTCCTGTTTGAATAGGAACCGCCCATTTGTGATGATTTTCCTGTTATTGCGCATTCTTTTGCCATAGGTTTTAAATGTTATCATATTAAAATTATTAAGCAAATAGTCTTATGTATCCATCATAAATATGTTAAAATAGTGAAATGGATTTTATATTTATAATTATCATTTTAATAATGTCGGTCGTGATACACGAGGTTTCTCACGGGTATGCTGCTTTGGCTCTAGGAGACCCTACTGCTAAATATCAAGGAAGGTTGACTCTAAATCCGATATCTCACCTTGATCCGATTGGTTCTTTTTTTGTGCCTTTGATTGGTTATTTTGCAGGAGGTTTTATTGTTGGTTGGGCTAAACCGGTTCCTTTTAATCCTTACAATCTGCGTAATCAAAGATGGGGAGAAGCTTTGGTTGCGGTAGCTGGACCCATTTCAAATATTGCTTTAGCTATTTTATTTGGTTTGACTATAAGATTTTTGCCTGAATATATAAATATCAGTCAATCTTTTTTGAATCTTGCTAGTTCTGTAGTGCTTATTAATATTATTTTAGCTATATTTAATCTTATCCCTATACCACCTCTTGATGGCTCTAAAATACTTTTTGCCTTTTTACCTTATAAATGGCAAACTCTGCGTCAGTCTTTTGAGAGATTCGGACTTATTTTAGTTTTTATCTTTATCTTATTTATTTGGCAGATTATGAGTCATATTATCGGCTTCATATTTACTCTTCTTACAGGCATTGCTTTTTAATCTGTTTTATATTAGATTAGTATACGTCCGCTTTAGCGGTTTTTAATTACGAAAATGTCCACTATCAATCAGTTAATAAAGAAAAAAAGGAAAGTGGTTCACCGAAAATCCAAGACGGTGGCTTTGGCACGTGGTTTTAATACTATTAAAAACAAGCCAGTTTATTACCCATCTCCTTTTAAGCGAGGTGTTTGTGTCAAAGTGACAACTAAAACCCCAAGAAAACCAAACTCTGCTATTAGAAAGATTGCTAGAGTTCGTCTAACCAACGGTAAAGAAGAGACAGCTTATATCCCAGGTATGGGACACAATTTGCAAGAGCACTCTGTAGTTATGATTCGTGGTGGTAGAGTAAAAGATATTGGGGTACGTTATACCATAGTCAGAGGAAGACTTGATGCTAGCGGAGTAGAAAAAAGAATGTCTTCTAGATCAAGTTATGGTGTTAAAAAACCTAAAAATAATAAATAAAATATATTATGAGAGGCAGTGTTAAAAATAGAAATATACCTAAACCAGACATAATCTTTAATTCTCAAAAAGTAGAGAAGTTTATTAATTATGTGATGAATGAAGGCAAAAAAAATACGGCTAGAAAAATAGTTTATACTGCTTTTGATTTGATAAAAGAAAAAGCCAAAGTAGAGAGTCCAATGGAAATATTTGATACAGCTCTTAAAAACACCGGCCCAACTATGGAGGTTCGTTCTCGTAGAGTTGGTGGTGCCAACTATCAGGTGCCAGTAGAAGTTAGGCCAGATAGAAGGATTTATCTTTCTATGAAGTGGATTATTGGTTCAGCTAAAGCTAAAAAAGGTAAACCAATGGCTGAAAAACTTTCAGAGGAAATTATTCTCGCTTCCAAAAATGAAGGTGATGCTGTCAAAAAACGTGAAAACGTCCACAAGATGGCCGAAGCCAACAAAGCCTTTGCTCACTTTGCTTGGTAGTTTTACATAAGATACCAAAATTTAAATAAAAACCTACTTTAAAAGTAGTTTTTTATTTCTGAGTAATACACAGATTATATACGACCGTGAGTAATGTGTGTATTATAATATAGACAATGAGTCTGGAGAGAAAAGTTAAAAAAGCAAATATTCAGAAAATTATTTTGGAATCTGTCAAATTAGCAGGCCTTATTGGAGTTGCTACCTTTGCTCCAAACGTTTTACAAACGATGAAGAGAATGGGTTTTATTACACATCCTAGACAAATCGAGTCAATCAAAAGGTCTAGAGACAATTTAATTAAGAAAGGATTACTTGAGAATAAAAATGATCAATTAAAAATAACACAAGAAGGAAAAAGATATTTGTTTAAGTGCTTATCTTTGGGGGACAATAAAGAATTAAACAAAAATAAAAAATGGGATGGTAAATGGCGGGCTTTGATATTTGATATACCAGAGAATAGAAGATTTGATAGGGATAATATCCGACGAGCCCTTATTTCGATTGGATTTATGAGATTACAAGATAGTGTCTGGGTTTATCCCTATGATTGTGAAAAAATAATAGCTCTTTTAAAAGCTGAAACTGAAGTAGAGGGAAACCTTTTATATATGATTGTAGAGGCACTCGAAAATGATGAAGAAGTTAAAAAATATTTTGGGCTTAATAAAAAATAATATTAGATACACAATATATTCATGATCGTATATATTTTGTGTATTTGAGAGATCGAAAAAAAATAAACCGCCGTAGCCCCTCGTTTGGAGTAGACTACGGCGGGTGTTCCTATCGACGAGGTCTCGGTCTTGTCATGAGATGAGTCAGGATTTTCTTCTCCCTTATAGGGGAAACTCTTAGCTCATGATTTTGCGTGTCGTTATCCCGGAAGACACATCCTACCAATTTCCCTCAAGGAACATTTTTATACTACTTATTCCTCATTTTTTGTCAAGCTTTATTTAGTTTTGCAATTTTATAGCTTCTAGTGTATATTTTTACTGTTCCTGACGGAATTTTTATTTGATTAATTTTTTTTATGCAAAGAGACTATCCATTAGATAAAGTAAGAAACTTTGGAATCATAGCCCACATTGATGCCGGCAAGACTACTGTCTCCGAGCGTATTTTGTTTTACACTGGTAGTCAGCACAAAATAGGTGAAGTGCACGAGGGAGAGACCACTACTGACTGGATGGAACAAGAAAGAGAGAGAGGTATTACCATCACCGCGGCTGCGGTTACTTGTTTTTGGGCTCCAACATATTTTTCAAATGAAGATAAGAAAAATAAAGATAAAAAATATCGTTTCAATATTATAGATACTCCGGGGCACATTGATTTTACAGTGGAAGTAAAAAGGTCTATGCGCGTTCTTGATGGGGCTGTCTGTGTATTTGATGGGGTGGCTGGAGTAGAACCTCAATCAGAGACTAATTGGCGATATGCCGAAGAAGCTCTTGTGCCTCGTCTTTGTTTTATAAATAAATTAGACAGAACCGGAGCCAATTTTGAAAAATCATTTAAATCAATTTTAGATAGACTTTCTAAAAAAGCTGTTAGGATGCAAATTCCAATAGGGGAAGAAGATAAACACGAAGGACAAATTGATTTGCTTAAAATGAAAGCATATAAATATGAAGGCCAACTCGGTAGTGATGTTATTGAAATAGACATTCCAGAGCATTTAAAGGCAGAGGCGGAAAAATATAGAGGTGAACTGATAGAAAAAATTGTAGAAAATGATGAGGAAATGATGAATAAATATCTTGCTGGAGAAGAAATTGCTCCAGAAGATTTAATCAAAATCCTTCGTGAGGCGGTCATAGCTAACAAAATTTTCCCGGTTTTCTGCGGTTCTGCTTTGAAAAACAAAGGAGTGCAGTTAATTTTAGATGCGGTAGTTGATTTTTTGCCCTCTCCTTTGGATATGCCAGCCATCAAGGGGATTGACCCAAAAACTGAAGAAGAAATAGAGCGCCATCCTAGTGACGATGAACCTTTTGCGGCTCTTGCTTTTAAACTTCAAGTAGATCCATTTGTGGGACAACTTACATTTTTTAGAGTTTATTCTGGGACTATTGAATCTGGCTCTTACATTTATAATGCTACTACTGGAGAAAAAGAAAGACTTGGACGTATCGTCCGTTTGCAAGCCGACCAAAGAGAAGAAGTCAAAAAAGTCTTTACAGGAGAAATTGCTGCAGCGGTGGGACTTAAAAATGCAAAAACTTCCCATACTTTTTGTGATGAAAACAATCCTATAATCTTAGAAGAAATTGTTTTTCCTGAACCAGTTATTTCTCTTCGTATAGAACCAAAAACAAAAGCTGACCAAGAAAAAATGGGTATGGCTTTGAAAAGACTTTCAGATGAAGACCCGACTTTTAGAATCAAATCTGATATTGATACTGGAGAAACCGTGATTTCTGGTATGGGTGAATTGCATCTAGATATTATTGTTGACCGAATGAAAAGAGAGTTTAATGTTGAGGCCAATGTAGGAGCTCCGCAAGTTTCTTATAAAGAGACTATTACCGGCACAGCTGAAGCTGAAACAAAATATATAAAACAAACTGGAGGTAAGGGTCAATATGGTCATGTCAAACTAAATATCAAACCATTAGAGCCAGAAGATGAAAGTAAAAAGAAACAAAAAAATGTTCATCGTAGTGAAGGGTTTGAATTTATTGATTCTATCAAAGGTGGTGTTATTCCTTCTGAATTTATCCCTGCAGTTGAAAAAGGAGTGAAAGAGGCGATGGAGAGAGGTATTGTGGCTGGTTATAGATTGACCGATATTTCTTGTGAACTTACTTTTGGCTCTTATCATGATGTTGATTCATCTGAAATCGCTTATAAAATAGCCGCTTCTCAAGCTTTTCAAGAAGCCGCTAAAAAAGCTAGACCCGTTATCCTTGAGCCAATTATGAAATTGGAAGTGGTGGTGCCGGAGCAGTTTATGGGTGATATCACTGGCAATCTTTCTTCTAAACGCGGTCTGATTGAAGGTATGGACGATAGGGCAGGATTAAAAGTGGTGCGAGCCAAAGTGCCTCTATCAGAACTTTTTGGTTATGTTACTACCCTCCGTTCAATGACCGAAGGCCGTGGTTCTGCCAACATAGAATTTGATCATTATGCTATTGTGCCTGCCAATGTTGCTTTGGCTATTGTTGAAGCACGAAAATAATTTTTCTAATCTTCTAACCCTTTTTACCTTAAAAAGGAAATTAAGTAATTCATTATTGAATCACTTATGTTACAATTTTTTATAACTTGGAAAGTAAAAGCTATAAAACTTTTGGAGTGGTGGTGACAGGTATTTTGGTGCTATGGTGCGCTCTGCTTTTGGTGCAGAAGGTGAATTTGTCTAGAGCTGACATTGGTCGGCATATAAAAAATGGAGAAATAATGGTTGATACTTCTTGGTCTGAAAAAATGGAGGTTTTGAACACCAATTTTTATTCTTTTACAGAAAATAATTTTCCGTTTGTAAATCATCACTGGCTTTCGGGGGTAGTATTTTATTTCATCTTTATTTTAGGCGGTTTTAAAGGTCTCTCTTTTTTTTATATTTTTTTGAGCTGTCTCTCTTTCTATATTTTGTTTAGGATTGCAAAAAATGAAGCTGGGCTTGAGGTTGCTTCTATTTTGTCCATACTTGTTTTGCCCATTATTACCCAAAGAGCGGAAATAAGACCGGAAGTATTTACATATCTTTTTTTGGCAAGCTTCTTTTATATTCTTTGGAAATGGACAAAAGAAGAAATTACAGAAGAAAGTAAATTGAGAGATAAAAAATATCTTTTCCTTTTACCGATTTTAATGCTCCTTTGGATAAACTTGCATGTCGGATTCATATTCGGTTTTCTTTTGCTTGGTTCTTTTTGGATATCGGAGTTTGTAAATTTTTGCAAGACTAAAAAGATAAAAAGAATCAAATGGCTCACTCTCATTTCTTTGTTCTCGGCCATACTATCTCTCATAAACCCGTTTTTTATAAAGGGACTTTTCTATCCTTTTAGGATATTTGAAAATTATGGCTATTTAGTATTGGAAAATCAGTCAATCAGTTTTTTGGAAAATTTAAACATCACTAACGGTTTGCATTTTGGGCTTATAAAATTTTTATACACGCTTGCTCTTTTAAGCTTTGCCCTGCCTTTGTTTGTCAAAAAAGATTTAAGAAAATTTCCCATCCAAAATCTTATCATTTTTGTGGCCACTTCCGTTTGGTCGTATTTTGCTGTGCGCGATTTCCCGATTTTCTCTTTGCTTTTTTTGCCCATTGTCGCATACAACATCGGCTTCTTTTTTTCTAAAAATGAAAACAATATCGGCAAAAATCTATCCATTACTTTTTTAGTTATCACTCTGGTTTGGTTTTCTCTCACTTCTTTTTCCCGAATAAAAGAAAAAGAAAGCTCCTTTGGCATCGGTCTAATGCCTAAAGTAAATGCGGCAGTGGAATTTTATAAATATCAAAACATAAAAGGGCCGATATTTAATAATTATGACATTGGTGGTTATCTTATCTTTCACCTGTTTCCCGAAGAAAAAGTTTTTGTAGATAATAGGCCGGAGGCATATAGTGTTGATTTTTTCCAAAAAATTTATGTGCCGGCTCAAGAAAAAAGAGAAGAATGGCTAAAGCTTGACCAAAAATACAATTTTAACAGCATATTTTTCTCTCATCTGGACCTTACTCCTTGGGGTCAGAATTTCCTTATCCAAGAAGTGTCTGACTTTGCTTGGGCACCAGTCTTTGCCGATGAGTATAATATAATTTTTTTGAAACGTAACACTCAAAACGCTGAAATAATCAAAAAATACGAGATTCCTAAAAGTAATTTTGGTGTGACCCGTCAATAAATTATAAAAAAATAAAAAATTTAGCTGAAAACCGTTGTGTTTGACGTAACAACTTTTATTTTGAGGGAGTTTTATTTAATGTAATACTTGTGATATATTGAAAATATTAAAAATAATGCGGGACTTTTATTTTTGAATATTTTTGGGCCCAAAATTTGGGAGTAAAAACATTCAAGAATGATCTCGCTATAAATAGATGAAATCAAAAAAATACGAGATGGAAATTGGGGGGGAGAAATTGACTGCTGAATTTACTGATTTAGCAGAAAATGCTCATGGTTCGGTCCTTTTGAGTTTGGGAGAGACAACAGTTTTGGCCACAGCTGTTATATCTAAAGGAGAAAAAGATATAGAGTATTTTCCTCTTTCTGTTGAATACGAAGAAAGATTTTATGCTTCGGGACAGATTTTGGGCTCAAGGTTTGTGAGAAGAGAGGGTAGACCAAGTGATGAGGCGATACTTTCTGGAAGAATCATAGACCGGACTATTAGGCCACTTTTTGATAATGATTTAAGAAACGAAATCCAAGTGATAGTGACTGTCCTCTCATTGGGCAACTATGACCCTGATGTTTTGGGAGTGATAGCTACTTCTCTTGCTTTGGCTACTTCCTCTATTCCTTGGGATGGGCCGGTTGGAGCGGTAAGAGTCGGTAAATTAAAAAATAAAGAAGAATTTTTGGTTAATCCTTCTTATGAAATAAGAGATAACGCAGATTATGAACTTGATTTGATAGCTTGTGGTCGGGACGAAGAAATAAATATGATAGAGGTTGGGTCAAACGAGACTTCTGAAGAAGTGTTGATACAAGCATTAGAAAAAGCTAAAGAAGAGCTTAATAAAATCCAAAAATTTCAAGAAAAAATAATTGAAGAAATTGGTCATCAGAAAATAGAAATCAAAAAAACAGCAATACCGGCAGATTTGCAGAAAGCTTTTGAGATAGAAGTTCTCACTAAAATAAAAGATTTGATAGGAGAGCCGGGTAAAGAAAAAATATATTTCTTAGAAGATGAATGGTTTGCATATTTAAAAGAAAATATGCCAGAAGCTGACCAGCGGATTGCTAAAAAACTTTTCCACCAAGCTATTGATGATTTTATTCACAAACTTGCCATTGAAGATGGTAAACGTATAGACAATAGGGACTTTGATGAGTTGAGAAATTTATATGCTAAAGCTGGAGGCATCTCTCCGGTGCTTCATGGAACTGGCATTTTCTATCGCGGAGGGACTCATATCTTTTCAGCTATAACCTTGGGTTCTCCTAGTGATTCGCAAATAATGGGTGGTATGGAAACTCAAGCTGATAAAAGGTTTATGCACCATTACAATTTTCCTCCTTTTTCTGTTGGAGAAATTGGTCGAGTGGGTGGCACCAATAGAAGGATGATAGGTCACGGAGCTTTAGCTGAAAAAGCTTTGATGCCGATTTTGCCTTCTAAAGAAGAATTTCCTTACACTATTCGGATTGTTTCTGAAGTCTTGGCTTCCAACGGCTCAAGTTCAATGGGTTCGGTTTGCGGTTCTACTTTGGCTCTGATGGACGCAGGTGTGCCAATCAAAAAACCGGTAGCGGGTATTGCTTCGGGACTTATGATGATTGGTGACAAATATAAATTGCTTACGGATATCCAAGGCCCGGAAGATGAACACGGAGATATGGATTTTAAAGTGGCTGGCACAAGAGATGGGGTAACGGCAGTGCAAATGGATGTCAAGGTTTCTGGTATCTCTCTTCCTATTTTGAAAGAAGCTTTTGAAAAAGCCAAAATGGCGAGACTCCAAATTTTGGATGTGATAGAGGCGGAAATAAAAACCCCTAGAAAAGAGTTGTCCGTCAGAGTTCCTAGGATTATTTCTATCAAGATTCGTCCAGATCAGATTGGTATGGTTATTGGTGGAGGCGGTAAAGTTATAAATGAAATCAAAGATAAGACTGGGGTAGAGATTGATATAGAAGAAGATGGTATAATTTATATAACAGGAGAAATGGCTGGAGTTGAAAAAGCCAAGATTCTAATCGAAGAAATTGTCAAAGAATACAAAACAGGAGATAAGCTTATGGGAGAAGTAGTTAGGGTGGCTGATTTTGGAGTAATAGTAAAACTTGATTCTAGAAATGATGGATTAGTTCATGTATCTGAAATTGCTTCTTTCCGAATTGAAAGAGTAGAAGATTATATGAAAGTTGGTATGAAAGTGCCGGTTATCGTTAAAGGGATAGATGATAAAGGAAGGATGAAACTTTCTATCAAAGATGTAGATCCAAATTTCATTCAAAAGAAATAAAAAACTTTTTATGATAATATATTCTTATTATGGATTGGACCAAAATATACAAAAAATATAAAGGACTTTGGGTAGCGTTGGCAGATGACGAGACTACTGTGCTTGGGTTTGGTAAAACTTTAAAAGAGGCTATTTCTGTTGCTAAAAAGAAAAACAATAACAATCCTATTGTTATGCGAGTGCCTGAAAATATAACCACATATGTTGGTTCTCTATGAAATTCAAATATAAACAATATGGATCAATATTAAGACCTGTTATAGAGATAATACTTAAAAATCAAGGTAAATCGGTTCGTTATGAAGTTCTTGTAGATTCTGGAGCCGATCTCTGTATTTTTGATGAAGAAATTGGAAGTTATCTTGGAATTGATGTAAGAAAGGGAAAACCCAGAGAGGTTTTTGGAGTTGGCGGTAAGTGTTCAGTTTTTTATATACATCCAATAATTATAGAAGTGGGAGGCTGGCCTTTTGAAATAAACGCTGGTTTTATGCCAAGCGTGGCTGGAAAAGCAATGCCCTATGGTTTGGTTGGTCAGAAAGGTTTTTTTGAGAATTTTATAGTCAAATTTGATTTATTAAAAGAAGAAATTGAAATAAAAAATAGAGAGAAGCACTAGGGCTAAAATTTGGGGAATTTAAAAATCCTATTTTATTTGTGCTAATATTATAATTATGGATCCTGAAAAAAAGGAAGAAGTTAATAAGTTTGGTAAAGTGATTGATCTTTTGCACAATAAAACCAAACTACCCTCATTGCGCACCTATCAAGGAGATATGGCTGAATTTATAAAAAATAAAGACGAATCAATCGTCTCTATTGTGGTGAAAGAAAAAGAAAAAGAAGAAAGAGAGAAAGAAAAAAGACAAACAGAACAGATAAAAGAAAAAAAAGAAGTAGAAAATCCAGTAATGTTTCCAAAGTCAAAAGAAAAATCAAAATATAGTGGTCTTCAAATAAATTTTACAATAATAATCTTGAGTTTGTTTTTAATTATTAGTGCAGGCACTGTTATTTTTTATATCATCAAGACATTAAAAATATCACCAGTAGTTGAAGTGACACTTGAGCAAGATATCCTTCCTTACAATAATCTGGTTACTCTCGCCAATGTTACCAAAACAAATTTTGGGTCTGAACTTTCGGGATTACATTTGGAAAATGGAGTTAGTGCTTTTCAAATATCAGGGACTGATGGAGAACTGTTTAAAAAGCCAGAGGACTTGTTTGATTTTTTGGGAGTTTCTTTGCCGTCTATTTTAGAGAGAACTCTTAAAGATGAATATCTAGTTGGCGCTATTTCTCAAAACGAAAAAACTTTCCCCTTTATTATATTGACGGTGAACGATTTTGGAAGAGCTTTTTCGGGTATGCTTGAATGGGAAAATAATATGATAGAAGATTTGGCTTTTTTGAATCCAAAAACGCAAAGTGTTGATTCTCCAATAGATTTAAAACAGACGGCTAGCACCACAGAAACTACGATACCTTTAAAGCCAGAAATTTTTGCTTGGAAAGATATTATTATTAAAAACAAGGACACTAGAGGATTGATTAATTCTAAAAATCAAGCCAAGATGGCTTACACTTTTCTTGATAAAAATACTATTTTGATTACTGGAGATTTGACAGCTATAGGAGAAGTATCCTCTGTTTACGCTTCTCGTTCAATTGTTAGATAAATAATTTGTGATATAATATGCATTATGAGAAATGATATAGACATAGAATATTTTAAGACCAAATTAGAAGAAGAACTCATCTTAGTTGAGAATGAGTTGAATTCTATTGGACGAAAAAATCCATCTAACAAAAAAGATTGGGAAGCTGAACCCTCTGATATGAATGTTGATAGCGCCGACTCAAATGAAGTGGCTGACAATATTGAAGAATTTGAAAGTAATACTGCGGTCTTAAAAGAACTAGAAATCAGATACAATGATGTCAAAGATGCTTTAACTAAGATTGAAAAAAATGAATATGGTATGTGTGAAGTCTCGGGCGAAGAAATAGAAGAAGAGCGTCTTATCGCTAACCCCGCTGCTCGCACTTGCAAAGCTCATATGGAGAGTTGATTGAAAGATTGAAAATTATGTCTTACGCCAAAGTTCACAGCGCTCAAGCATCACTTTTAAAACCTTATATTGTTGACGTAGAAGCAGATCTCTCTCGCGGTCTGAATTCTTTTTCTATTGTTGGCTTATGAGACAAGGCGGTAGATGAAGCCAAAGATAGGATTAGTGCAGCCGTTAAAAACTCCGGTTTTGAATCTCCAAAATCAAAAAATCACAAAGTGGTGATCTCCCTTGCTCCTGCCGAGGTTAAAAAGGAGGGCTCTGGTCTGGATGTGGCTATTGCTCTTTCATATCTATTAGCCAGTGGTGATATTATTTTTGATTCTAAAGACAAGATTTTTTTGGGAGAACTTTCACTTGATGGTAGATTGCGGAGAGTCAAGGGAGCTTTGGCTTTTGCTCGTAAAGCTAAAGAAAAGGGCTTCAGGGAAATATATTTGCCAATTGAAAATGCTCCAGAAGCCGTTTTGGTAGAGGGTATTGCTGTTTTCGGGGCAGAAACTTTACAGGAAATAATAAATCATATTGCTCACGATACTGATATAAATCAAAAAATAAAACAAGAAAAGAAAAGAGAGATTAAAAATTTGAGAAATATTTCGCTTGATTTGGCAGATATTAAAGGTCAAGAATCAGCTAAACGAGCTTTGGAAATAGCAGCTGCTGGTGGACACAATATCGCTCTTTATGGACCACCGGGGACAGGTAAAACAATGTTGGCCAAAGCTCTTTCTGGTATTTTGCCTCCGCTTTCATTTGATGAAATTTTAGAAGTGACAGAGATTCATTCTATGTCTGGATTTTTAAATGACATATTGGTTTTTGAGAGACCTTTTCGTTCTCCGCATCACACTGCTTCTCATGTAGCTATCATCGGAGGGGGGAGCAATATAAAGCCGGGCGAAGTTACTTTAGCTCACAAAGGAGTGCTCTTTCTAATAGTCGGCTTGGAAAGAGGGGTATATGCTGTTTAGCGGTACGAACAAATTGATGGTCGGTTTGTAAAAGCAATAAAAAAAAGAGGCAGTATATGGCCTGTATAGGAAGGCCTCCGCTTCTTCGCGAAAAAGTGTTCAGAAAATTTGTTATTATAAAAGTACAATATGTCATATGCTAAAGTTCACAGTGCTCAAGCTTCACTTCTCAAACCATATATTGTTGATGTGGAGGCTGATCTTTCCAGAGGATTGAATTCTTTCTCAATAGTTGGACTAGGTGATAAGGCCGTTGAAGAAGCTAAAGATAGAATAAGCGCTGCTGTTAAGAATTCTGGTTTTGAATCCCCAAAGTCAAAAAATCATAAAGTTGTTATATCTTTAGCACCAGCTGAAGTCAGAAAAGAAGGATCTGGTTTAGACGTTGCTATTGCTTTGTCATATTTGTTAGCAAGCGGAGATATTCTGTTTGATTCTAAAGACAAAATTTTTCTTGGAGAGCTCTCACTTGACGGAGGTTTGCGATCCGTAAAAGGAGCTTTAGCATTTGCTCGTAAGGCAAAAGAAAAAGGTTTCAGAGAAATATATCTACCAGTGGAAAACGCTCCAGAAGCAGCTCTTGTTGACGGCATTGCTGTTTTTGGAGCAGAAACTTTGGTGGAAATTATAAATCATGTTGCCCATGATACTGATATAAACCAAAAGCTAAAACAAGAAAAGAAAAAAGAGATAAAAAATTTGCATAACATTTCTCTTGATCTTGCCGATATTAAAGGTCAAGAATCAGCTAAACGGGCTTTGGAGATAGCCGCGGCTGGCGGACACAACATCGCTCTTTATGGACCTCCTGGAACAGGAAAAACTATGCTCGCCAAAGCTCTGCCTGGTATTCTACCACCACTTTCATTTGAAGAAGCTTTAGAGGTGACAGAAATACATTCTATGACTGGCGCCTTGAATGATAGTTTAGTAGCAGAGAGACCTTTTAGATCTCCTCACCACACAGCCTCTTATGTTGCTTTGATTGGTGGTGGTACTAATCCGAGGCCGGGGGAAGTCACTTTAGCCCACAAGGGAATATTATTTGTTGACGAATTTCCAGAATTTGAAAATAAAGCAATCGAAGCTTTGAGAGAGCCGTTAGAAGAAAGGGTTGTTTCGGTTTCAAGAGCCAAAGGCACCGTAAAGTTTCCTGCGCACTTCATACTCGTAGCCGCTATGAATCCTTGTCCGTGTGGAAATTTTGGAATAAAAGGTAAACCGTGTACTTGCGCACCGCTTCAAATTGAAAGATACAAGAGAAAAATATCTGGACCCATAATAGATCGTATAGATATATGGACAGAAGTTTCAAAGGTAGATCATGAAAAATTAACAGAGAAAGCCGAAAAGAGTGAGAGTATCCCAGCAAGGGAAAGAATAATGAAGGCGAGAGATATTCAAGAAAAAAGATTCAAAAATGCTGGTAGAAAAATATCTACTAACTCTGAAATGAATGCTAGAGATATTACTCTCATTTTAAAAATATCAGACGAAGTAAAAGAGATTTTAAACAGATCGGCAAAAACTTTAGATCTTTCTGCTAGGAGTTATCACAAAATCATTAAGTTGGCTCGTACCATTGCGGATCTAGAATCTTCCATTGAGATTTCTTCTTCCCATATTTTAGAAGCTATTTCTTACAGACCAAAACAACAATATTAAGTTTTGGGATGGCAGAAAACTCCCCGCCAGGCGATGGCTTACGCCACCCACCACCCGTTTCCGGATGGGACCAACCACGGTGCTCCTGAACGAGGAGTTCTCTGCCGTGGTTGGGTTTGCGCCATGCTTGCTAATTTGGCTTGGCAAGTTTAGGCTTATTCAATTATCTATAAATAATACCGCTTAAATCCGCATCAGTCCATATTTGTCTTATTGTCCAATTTGCGACACAATATAGTTATAATCAATTTTATGGAGGGCATTAAATTAGACGGCAAAATACCTGAAAACGAAACTGCGGAAATGCCGGAGCAGATATATAAAGCTCTGAAACCAGAAAGAGAAAAACAAATTCTTGCGGAGTTTACTCCTGAACAGCAGGAAGAAATAAAACAAAAACAACAGACCCTCTCTTCTCTTGCGTATTTCATAGGCAAAGATTTTCGTATTCCAATTGAGCTTAATGAATCTGGTGGCGGTTGGTATTGGGATTTTAAAAATAACATAATACGAATTGATCCTAAAGATCTTTTGGAAAAACCGATGGATTATTTAAGATTTGTCATTTCTCATGAAGGCGGCCACAGAAGAATCAGCCGGACTGATTTTATTCCTTTGGAAGAATGGAAGCAACCGGGGTTTTCTTTCATGATGAATTCTATAGAAGACCCAAGAGACAATAACTTTGTGGCTGAAAGTTATCCTAAATTTGGAGAACAAATGGGTTTGGCCTATGAACAAGATTTGGATTTTGAAGCCAAGGCCAAAGAAAAAGCCGAGCAAAAACTTGGATATAAGCCCCGCTTTATGCAGGCCGGATTTGAATATATTAAACAATGGTTTAGAGAAACTAAAGAGCAAGATTTTGAATTGTCTCCAGATTTGCCGGAGGAAGTTAAAACTGCAGTTGAAGCGACTCTGTTATCGGCCCAAGATTCCTGGCTCAGATATCCTTCTAGACAAGAGGCTGACAAAAGCGAAGGGTTGATCAGAAAATATGCCGAGCTTTCGTATCAAATAAATCGAGATCAAATATGGCCAGAGTTTAAAAAATTGGTTGAAGCTGATATGGAAGATCAAAAAATGGAAGAATTGTTAAAGGATATGCAGAAAGAAAAAGACGGAGGCGAAGAAAAAGGAGAAAAAGGAATGCCACAAGAACTGAAAGATAAATTAACTCCGGAAGAGCAGCAAGCTTTAGAGGAGGCCATAAAGAAAGCCATTGAACAGGCCAAAAAGGAGCAACAGGAGGCTAAAGAAAAAGCAGAGAAAGAAAAGCAACAAGCTGAAGGAGAGAAAGGAGAAAAATCTGAAGAGTCTTCCGAATCAGCTGGAGAAGGTGAACCACAGGATACGGAAGGACAACAATCCCCGGGAACCAAACCTATAGATTTAGACTCTCTTTCTGAAGATTTAAAACAAAAGATAAAAGAGTATATCCAGTCTCTCCCGGAAGGAGAGCAAAAAGAAATAAAAGATAAGGCTGAAAAAGCCATGAAAGAATTTGAGGAGGCTCTTAATGAAGAGTTGCAAGGCAAACTTTCTGATAATCCGGAAAAGAAGGCGGAACGAGATGCCGAAGTTAAGCCAAAACAAGAAGTTGAGCAAGAAACAAAAACCGGAAGAGAAACACAAGAAGTTGATGAGGAAGAATTAAAAAAATACAAAGACAGAGTAGCTAAAGAATTAAAAAAGGACGAAAATGTTTATGAACGAATGAGAAAAGAAGTCCTTCCGCTCATAGACAAACTTGAAAATGATTTGAGAGAGATATTCGTCGAGCGTAGAGCCAGAGGCTGGAAAAGCGGCTTCACTACCGGCAAGCGGATTGATATTAAAAGAAGGATTCAAGAGAAAGCCAAATCTGTTCCGGCTATGGAGAGCAAAGCTTGGCAAAAAAGAGAACTTCCAAAAGAAAAAGATTACGCTATTTCCATATTGGTTGATCTTTCCGGTTCTATGTCCAACGGAAATAAAATAGAAGAAACTTTCAAAGCCGTTATTGTTTTGTCGGAAGTTTTAAACCGCTTATCTATAAATCTTGAAATACTTGGATTTAATGATCGCATGTATGAGTATCAAGATTTTGGAGAGCAGATGTCCAAAATTATAAGAGAGCATATGGGAGGCATGCTTCAAGAGGTAAACGATACTAGCGATACAGGGAAGGCCAGATGGAATGATGACGGCTGGGCATTGGAGCAAGCCTCAAAAAGATTAGAGAAACAAAAAGCCGATCAGAAATTTTTGATTGTCATGTCTGATGGCACACCTGAGGAATCCTCAATGCATCCGAGGACAAAATATGAACTTGGGAAAATGATCAAACAAGTGCTTGAAGAAAGCGATATTCGTTTGATAGGTTTGGGTATAGGTGGGGGGACCGATCATGTTGGCAGATATTATCCAAATAGCATTGCAAATGTTAAAGTGGAAGAAATGGCTGAGAAGTTGGCTGACCTTATAAAAGAAGTGATTGCCAATTATCAGAATTTTTAGTATAAATAAGCTGTATGAAAGAAACTGAAAACAAAGAATTTACCGATTTTCTTAAGGCAACTTTTGGCCAAAAAGAAGTGGGGCTAATTATAGCCCAAGACAGAGATCAATTGAGCGATTTTTCGGGAGCAATGGAGAGCGAAGGATTCAAACGATCAGATAATATTTCAGATCTATTTAATTCTGCCAAAACATATCTTGTTGCAGGCGAAAATATGAGCAAAGATTTTTATGATTTCCTGATTCAGTATCCTACAGGCCAAGTGGAAATTTTTGATAATAACGTGATGGAATCAAAAACGTTTTCTCCAGACTATACCAATGGCTGTGTGATTTTTCTTGTTTTGAAAGAAGATTTGAATAAACTTCAAGACAAAGGCTGGAATATATTAGCCAATTGCGGTCCGGCATATCAATCATGAATACTCAAAAATTTTCATTTTTAAATAAAAAAAAGCCCCTTCTTTTTAAAGAGGCTGGGGTGCGTCCCGGACCGTGGCTAGGTCTGGCGCGTTTTGTTTGGGGGAGTTTGGCATGGCTAGCCAGCGTCCCGTCGTACTTCTTTCAAAACCTTCCAGACAATTTAAAGAACTATTCTGGGTATATTATAGCAAATATGAGTTATAATGTCAAGCACTGAAATGGAAAATATCAATTTTGACCCTAAAAATAAGGCTAAAATAGAAAATGTGGGGACACAAGAAGGGGGCAATTTTATTGATGATGTCATATTTGAAGAACAGCAAAAAAAGAGTGGCGAAAAGGAATATAAAAGCAGTTCTCCAAGCAGGAAAATTATTATTTTGGCAAAATCTTCTCCAGTACCGGAGCCTGGATATCCGTATAAGGTTAGAGTTGTGGAAGACACCAATCCGGAGGATCCCATGAGCGGTAAATTATTTGTAGAGATTATTCCCATAACTGAAAATTCTATTGAAGAAACTGAAAGCAGCGTTTCTTATCTTGGAGTTGGTTTGGAGAAAGCAAAAAATGGTAATGGTCAATTTATACCAAGAAGAGAGCAATACCAAGATTTTATAAATGACAAAGAAGTGGCTTTGCCTTTGCAAAGAGATATCGCTGTGGCGTTTGTAAGCGGTGAGCCTCTGCTTGTTGATGGTGGAACATCTCTAGGCAAAACCACAACGGTTAAAAAGATGGCAGCTGAACTTGGTTGGGAGATTCATTATGCGAACCTCAACGGGGCAACTGATGTTGAAGATTTGATGGGGAGATACATTCCCAATCCTCACAAAAATAAACCTGAAGATCCTGAATATATTTTTGCAGACGGCAAAGTAACAAGCGGTTTGAGGCAAGAAGAAGGCAAGACAAAAATAATTATATTGGACGAATTCAACGCTTCAGCCCCAAACATTCTCATTCGTCTCCATGAAGTTTTAGATTCTCTTGAAAGGGGTGGAGATGTCGTATTGTCTGAAGATGCTTCAGAAGCTGTAGCTGTGAATAAAGAGAAGACCAAAATTATTGCCCTGATGAACCCTCCAGGCAAAGGATATTTTGGTCGTGAACCACTAGATCCTGCCCAACTCCGAAGATGGGTTTACAAAAAACTGCCAACCGAACTTCCAGAAGGCACGTTCTCATTTTCAACAGACGCCCTTTTTGGAATAGGAGCTGGAACGCAAAATATAACTCCTGACATGTTCCTCAGAGCCAGAGGTGAAGGTTTAACAACAGAGCAACTCCAAGATATTCAAGGACTGCCTGAAGTTTTGGAAAAATTTAAAGAATTTCATAAAGCGGCCAAAGAGCTTTTGAAAAATAGAAAAATTGCTGAAGATCAGCCTCAACCTTTCACTTACGATGATCGTATGGAACCTCGTAGAGTCAGAGATTTTATTTTGAGATTTTATAATGGAGATATTAACGAAACCATGCAACAAGCTCTCCGTTATTATTACGCCAATAAATTGGAGAGTGACGCTGACAGAAAAAAGCTCGGGGAGCTTATAAGATTAGTGGAATACAAACCTAAGCCGGGAGAATCAAAAAGAAAAAGCTTAGAAACTGCCGGTATATCTCCAGAAAAGGCTGGGCTCATTAAAGATATTGAAAAACTGAAAGCAGAAGTTGAGGCCAGTGGTAAACTATCAAAGCCGGAGAGAAGAACTTCACCTGATACTTTGCTTAAAAAAATGGAATTAGCAAAAGAAATGTTGGGCAAAGACTATATGGGACCTGAAAAAATTGAAAAGACTTTTGGTATCAAAGTGGCTCTTGAAGATATTCCAGATATGCCATATTCGCCGGATGATCTTGAAAAGGCCAAGGAGAATGGAGAAATGCTTGTACTCGGAGTTGATAAAGACTCAGAAGGTAAGTTCCTTACCATATCTCATATGCTTGAAATGATTCCTGAATTGATCGATCCTGCTACTGGAGAAAAAATTAAGGTTTTGTATGGACAAGATAAATCTGGTGCAGCAAAGTTAGAAAGTAGTTGTTGGTATAAAGATGAGCCGTTTTACACCGGAATCAATAAAGATGGCACGCCAATTCCAAATACTCATCCTCGCTTGAAATGGAGGCTTACAACCAAAGCTCCTCTTCCTGAGTCGGTGACTACTTCTTATGGCGGTAAAGCTGAAGGATCCACAAATTATATAGAGCAAACAAAAATATTGCGCGAATATTTAATATCACTGGGATCTCTGACTGAAGATGAGGCCAAAGAATGTTCCGATAAAGTTCTTGAAGAAATTAACGAAATTATGAAATCAGACTGGCAGGAGGCGGCTAGAAGACTCTCTGAGCTTACCGTGAACAAAAATCACAGGAGACTGCCGCCAGAAGTCCTTTATGACATCTTGCTCTCCATAAAGGGCAATAATGAGCGAATTTTGGAGAAGACCTATGATTGGACAGCAGCCCTTTCCTCTTACGGCGAGCTTGTGGATCTCGGCCTCGCTGACCGCGACGGCGTCGACGTCAACAACGATTACCCAGGGCTACGCTACGACTATTTGGGTGTTGTTTCCCTCCGCTAGTTCTTTTCTCATATTGAACCTTTGATCTTTTCCCTTTGTTCCTTTGGTTTTTCCGCGAAAATTTTTATGATATACTGGCTTTAAATAAGCAAAAATATGGAAGGTGCACCTAAAACCACAAATCCCGAAAAAGAGAGCGAGCTCGGCTCTAAAATTGTTGAAGAAATAACTGTCATCCAAAAAGGCCGAGAGCTTAACTCTTTAAGCGTCCAGGAACTCAAGGCTATAAAAGAAAAATATATAAAACTTAAACAAGAACTTGGTGTTGGTAATAAAAAAACAAGTGAAGGAATTGAAACTTCTTATGAACAAGCCCAAGAGATCATGAGCGATAGTTTTTATGGAGTTGAAGAAATAAAGAGTACTTTTAGATTTGAATTCCCTCAAGAAAAAGTGCCAGCCATTCCATATAGTCCTGAAATACTTGAAAAAGCTAAGGGGAACGGAGAAATGCTTGTGCTACGGGTAGAAAGCGATGGAGAAGGATCTCCTATGACTATGGAGAGAATGAATGGACTCATGCAAGCAATTTTAGAGGAAGATAGCGAAGAAGAACAGGAAAAATTGCTTTACGACATAGGCTGGTATCAAACTGAAGATTTTTTCAAAAACGCTTCTTTAAGGACCGAATGGAAACTGGTTGGCAAAAATTTTGTGCCCGATTCCACCAGTAAAAATTATATAGAACAAACCAAGGTGTTACGCGATTATCTTATGGGTTTGGATTCCGTTTCAAAGGAAGAACAAGAAGAATGTACCGACGAACTTCTTGAAGGACTCCAAAAAATGCTTGACGAAGATTATGATAAAAATTGGAAAGAAGTGGCAAGGAAACTTTCGGAACTTTTGATAAATAAAAACCATAGGCGTATTCCGGCGGAAATATTGTATGACTGGGTTTTGCAGTTTAGAAATAGGAAAGAAAGGGGCATTTTGGAAGCAAACTATGACTGGTCTAACACCCTTTCCTCTGACGGCAGGCTTGTGGATCTCGGCGACGCTGGCCGCAGCGGCGTCGACGTCAACGACGATGACCCAGGGCATCGCGACGGCAATTTGGGTGTTGTTTCCCTCCGCTGATTTTTCTCTCTTGATACTTTGATATTTATTCTTTGAATCTTTGGTTTCTTCGCCGCAATTTTTTTGAGGTGCTATAATGTTTATGGCTAATGAAGGATCGTGCATGTCATGATTCTCGCCAACATTGAATTATGAGAGAAGAACTGCTTGCGTCGCTCTGGAGTGGTGATTTATGTAAATTCACTTAGGTGACGGATTAAATCAGCCACCACATTTTTACACAACAGGCGCTACTTACATCCTATAAGATGCGCCTGCCCGGTTAAGGCCTCTGATCTGGATGGAGAGACGCAAAAACAACCCTTTCCTCTAACGGCAAGCTTGTGAATCTCGGCAACGCTGACCGCAACGGCGTCAACGTCAACAACAATAACCCAGGGCAACGCAACGACAATTTGGGTGTTGTTTCCCTCCGAAGTCACTCTCGTAAAGAAAAAACGGACGGACATTTATCCGTTCGTTTTGCATGTACTAGAGATCCACCCGCCGAGCATTTTACCCATTTCCTGGATTCTGGTTTGGTAATCAATATACCAGCGCTGTTCCAAAGCTTTAACATCTTTGGCCAACCGGATAGTGACTTTGACGCATTCAAGCAGAGTATTTGCTTTAGATAGAGATTGCCTTTTATATTCCGGATTGTTCGTATGGTAGGCGGTAACTACCAAAATTAGAATTTCCAAAAGCAGATTTTCTGTCTTTTGGCCTATAGTGAATCTATCTTTCTTTGGAATTTGGCTGCATCTGACATACCATGATAGATACAGCTTATAGACTGCTTGGAACAGAGGAGTTTGTTCGGCGGTTTTAATATCATTTTTTGTATTCATTATGTTTGAAAAAATTATTTCACTAAAAAATTTGTTCGACGCATGGACCGAGTTTCGCAGGGACAAAAGGAGAAAGAAGGATGTCGCCGAATTTGAGCTTAACCTTGAAGACAATATTTTTAAATTGCATGAAGATTTGGTAAATGGGGTATATAAACATGGCGGTTATTTTTCCTTTTTCATTAATGATCCAAAAAAGAGGCATATTCACAAGGCAAGCGTCAGGGACAGGCTTTTGCATCATGCAATAATCAGAGTTATAGAGCAGATGTGGGATAAGAAGTTTATCTTTGACTCTTGGTCTTCCAGAAAATACAAAGGCACTCACTGGGCCATTAAGCGTCTTTATAAAATGGGACTTAAGCTTTCTCGTAATAACAGCAGGACATTGTGGGTATTGAAGCTGGATATCAGGAAATTTTTTGATTCCGTTGACCACGAAATACTTCTTAAAATATTAAGAAAAGAGACTTTTGATTGCAGACTGATCAAACTTTTTGAAGATATAACGGAAAGTTTTGGTTCCGGCATACCGCTTGGTAACCTCACTTCTCAAATTTTTGCCAATATTTACATGGATAAACTTGATCAATTTGTGAAACATGAACTGAAAGTCAAGGGATATATCAGATATGCTGATGATTTTATCCTTATGCACACAGACAAAAGTTTTTTGGAATTGTGCCTTTCCAAAATTCAAAACTTCACTGAGCAAAATTTAAAATTAAGAATCCATCCAGATAAGATAGTCTTGAAAACTTATTCAAGCGGCATTGATTACCTTGGCTATGTTTGTTTTCCTAGCTACAGAATTTTGAGAACCAAAACCAAAAAGAGAATACTAAGGAAAGCGACAGATAAGAATTTTTCTTCTTATAACGGAATCCTTTCTCATTGCCGATCCAGAAATCTGAAGATTAAACTCTTGCAAAAACTGAATCGGAGAGTGCCGAAAAAATGGACTAAAGGAAAAGCGAATAATATAAAATCCTCATCGACCGCCCAACCGCAAATTAGGCCTCAATGAGGATTTCGTGGTTGGTTTTTGCCATGCCGCTAAAACGGTTTAGGCTATGGATTTGTAAGGTCATTATACCTTTTTGTATAAATTTATAATAAGGCCTTTTCAAATTACTTGTTTACTTAACGAGAGGCAAGTATTACTATATAAATACAACTAAATAGTCCGAAAGACCTAAACCAGTAGCTTCAAACTCTGGCATGGTCGAAAATCGTTGAGAACAAACAACCCGTCATTCAGGGCGTTCTCAACGTTATAAGGGGAAACTCTTATAGAGGTCTTCGGACCTTCCTGGTGGCGGGCTTTTTGTCGGAGTCTTGCCGCCTGCATTAGTAGCAGGTTTTTTTTAATTCAAATTTTATGGATTCTACAAATGGTGAGGTGAAAACAAAGAAGACACAAAGATTTTTGACTATTTTATTTTTTGTGCTTCTAATGTTGTGGGCTTATGTAGCTTTTTCTGGTGGATCAAATCCTTCTTCGTCTCTACCATCTGATAATAAATATGTAGCAAACAAATACAGCACCTCCGTTTACTTCAACCAAGTGATTGGTGTTTATGAAGATGTGACTAATTCAATGGAGGCACGAAATCTTTTACAATCGTATCAACAATACTGGACAAATAAGGATGTGACGGAGTTGGCAAAACACACACTAATCATAGAAAAATCTTACGAAAGAGTTAAAGCCATTGTTCCGCCTGAAGACTTGATTCTTATACATCAAGAAGTTTTACAAGCTTTTGAATTATTTAGAGATTCCATGCCGATTTACAGAAGAGCAATAGACAAACATGACTCTAAACTCTATGACCAGTCTATGAATATGATACTGGAAGCGTCAGACAAACTGGACAAAATTGTTGATAAATTTGAGTAGATAAAAGATGCGAGAGACAATCAATCTCATTTATTATGGCTTCCGTGCGAACCTCACTCGTTTACAACTTTCAAAGTGAAAAGTTAAGAAAATGGGCACTGCTTTGCTCTGCCACATCCTTTCTGGGCACTGACTAGGAGTAGGTGGCTAGCATCATTTCGTCGGGCTGCGCGTTCACGGCTGCTGAATTTTGGGGTATAAGTAATGGTTTTATATGGCTTTATTTTTAACGGGCAATCTGGGTGTCTTGCAGATTAAAAGTTTCGTGTTGTATTTTATCGTTATCCACAGGTTCCATAAAGTAAAAATTAGAGGTTATGGTAGTGTAAACTTACAACTAAGGACTCAGCCCCAACGGGATTCAGACAGGATGCGTTTGCATCAGCTTCAGAATCTCGTAATGCTGACCACTTGCATCCGCAAATTATAAGCGGATTTTTTGTTCGTCAAAATGAGCAACAAACAAAAAAAGCAAGAGGTCGGTTCCGGCAACTCTTTGTCGGGTGCTTTTACTCGTTTGTTTAGCATACTTCTCCAAAGCGAACAAAATAATCCAACAAGAAACAAGAATTGTTATGAAATATCAATTCAAAAACTCAATGCCGCCCAGAGGTTACGGAATAGTGCCGGCCATACTGGAAGACGGAGCAAACCAGATAGCCACAAGTCTAGTGAAAGCATTCGGCAAAATACCAGCGAAGCTCAAAGAAGCTCAGATCAAACTGGACCTTAGAGGCAAGACTCCTATCATGGAGTTGGCCTCTAGATACTATCGCAAGCATACAAAGACGGCGCAGTTCCAGATTCCACTGGAGTAGTTTGAGTTAGTAAATAAATTGCGGTGGCAGGAGCGGAGTACTTTGTAGAAGTGCTCCGCGTTCCGACCGCATAAAATCTATGAATTACAAAATTAAAAAAATTAAAGAGTTTCCAGAAGACCAAAAATATCTCTGGTACTTGTTAGATGATGCCGAATGGTTGATTACGACAGAATTGGAGAAAAGAGGGTTTTTCAGTGGAGGAGACAAGATTATACCCAGGGATATCATCCTGAGGATAAGACTGTTGCCTTCCAAGAAAAAACTTCCACTTGTGCTTAACAGACAAATCAGCTTCGGCAAGGCGTATGATCCAAAATACACTTTGGAATATTCCAGTGGTGCGTTTGAGGCGGGAACACCGAGTATGTACTTCAATGACCCAGACGAATATTGGGCAATGAGAGATGACACAAGCTATTTGACAAAAAAGCAGATAAAAAAGAAAACCAAGAACACATACAAATCAGTTCAAAACATTCCTGTTCCCCCAAGAGATAGAAAAGTGTAATCGTAAAGGAACTGGGGGTGGTCAATAGTCAGTCCGCTCCCACACTCCTTCTTAAGAATTATTTAAAATTATGTCAACAACAAATAAGAAAGGTGGCAAAAAAATGTCACAAGAATTTAATAAAAGTTCGTTTAAAGAAATTGCTGAAAAAGTAGTAGTAGCTGTTAACAAAATTCTATGGGATACCACCAACGACAAACATATGACTGAACCCATAAGGCTTGATATTTCGTTCTATCCATCTTTTTTGGACGATTCTCTAACAAATATGGGTAGTCCAAATATTGTATTTCGCATTCAGGGCAGAGAGATTGATCTAAAATTCACATACTCCTACGAAGAGATAATGACAATTGGAGATTGGCTCGCAGAAGAAGAGGATGGGAAGGACGAAGATTAATAAATATGCAAGACAACCCCAAACAATTTCCTGGCTTTCCTCCAGAAATGAAGAAAAATTTCTGGATGTTTCCTCGTCTCCTGGATTCATACATGCACCTGCTTAATGGCTCTGAAACACGAGTGCTTTTGTTTATCTTACGCAGAACCTGGGGCTTCCAGAAAAACTCGGACACAATGAGCATAGAACAAATAGCAAATGGCGGTGGCAAGATCGGGACTGGAACAGGTCTCAGCTACAGACAAGTCGTTACGTCACTTCATAAGTTAGAAGATAAGGGGTTCATCACGATTAGGAAACGCAAGGGGTGGACAAGCGAATATACTCTAGTCTTGCAACAAGTTCAGGCGGGTGGAGAAAAAAGTGGCTCCACCCCCTTGAACGAAGTGCAAGCGTTAAGTAATGAACAAAATGCAAGCACAATAGATAGTAAAGCAATAGAAAAGAAAATAGAAAAAATGTATACACTTTATTCAAACATAATCCGTTCTGGACAAAGATTGACCAGAGAAGCTAAAGAAAATATCAAAGCAAGATTTAACGAGTATTGGCCAGAGGAGCTTGTCTGTGCTCTCAAAAATGTGAGGGAAAACGAGTACTGGAAGGGAATTGCTGAAACTCAAACTGTCGCTTGGTTTTTCTCCAGTGAGGAGCGAGTTGCCCAATTTTTGGCTTTGGGGCCTTACGAATGGAGTAAGAATTCAGAATCATAGGAGAAAATCAGTGAAATTAAACTTTGAAAATTTACAAACTTAAAAAATCTAAATTTATGAAATCAAAAAATATCAAAAACGTGGCAATGTATCCACGTGTGTTAAATGATAGAAACAGTGACACTGCTGAACGAGAGAAACTTTTTGGAAGGGATATTCTGCTAATGTTAGGGGTATTTGCTGAGATGGAAAAAGACTCTCTGAAGCGTCGTAATCAAAGAAAATTCAAAATATAGTGGGCTTTTTCTTTTCGACTCAAAAAGGCCTTAGATTCTGTAAAGCGCACCAATGCCCGCATCAGTTGTTAACAAAAGAAATGTGTAAGTATATGTACTTATATATACACACCTATAACAATAGTATTTAGGAAACCTTTATTTAAAAGCATATTTTAGAAATAACAAATAAGGGCTTCCTGAAACTATGAATAGTATTGAAGATTTACGAGATTATTTACTAGCGGATTTAATCAAAGAGATTGAATCTCTAAACAAAGAAGATCTCATAAGGCAGTTAATAAAAATAAAATCAAAAGAAATTGAGTTTGCAACTCCAGAAAAGATACTGAAAATTTGTCAGCAAAAAAATCATGATAGAGACAACTAAAAAAGAAGAGGATAAAAAATTAAAAGCGGCTTTGTATATTCGCGTTTCGACAACAGGCCAAGATGATGAAGAACATTTTGGTCCAGAAGTACAACTTGAAAGAGGACAAAACTACTGTAAATCACAAGGATTTGAACTTGAAGAATCTCACATCTACAAAGACACTATATCCGGTAGCACCCATCCCGAAAAAAGAACTGGACTGACACAGCTTCTTAAAGACGCTGAGCAAAAAGAGTTTGATGTGGTTTTAGTTTATAAAATTGACCGTCTGGCCAGAAACTTAAAAGTGTTCTTGGGAATCATTGAACATTTTGAAGCGCTGAAAGTTATTTTCCGATCCGTGACAGAGCCGATTGACACTTCAACTCCCGTTGGACAAATGGTCATGCAAATACTAGCCATGTTTGCTCAGTTTGAAAGGGGAATGATTCGCGAGAGAACTCTGGGTGGCAAACTTCAGGCCGCTAAACAAGGAAACTTTGTGACTGGTGTTGCGACTTACGGCTACCGAGTAGATAAAACCACAAAGAGACTCGTTATTGAACCGGAACAAGCCAAAATCGTCAAAAAACTTTTTCATTGGGCAGTCGACGAAAAACTTCCCTTACGAGAAATTGAAAAGAGAATGAATCAACTTAAAGTTTCAGCTCCGTATGTTGCTAAGTATAAAAAACGAAAGACCTTAGACTACTGGCACAAACGAACTATCGGTCGCATTTTGACCAACGAAACCTACACTGGAAATTTTTTCTACAGAAAATACAAAAGACCATTCAATAATCTCACAAGCATTACCGATAAAAGAATGCTTAGACCGAAAGAGGATTGGATACCAATGGAGACACAACCCATAATCACCAGAGAAATGTTTGAAGCGGCAAAAACACAACTTCTAAAAAACAGAGAACTTGCAAGGCGAAATCAAAAGAGAGATTACATGTATGCAAAACTCATATATTGCGGAGTGTGTGGATACAAAATGTTTTCTGGCTACCAACCGCCAACAAAAAAGTGGCCTATGGCCGGAGGCAGGTACTACCATGGTACTTATCACAATGACAAACCGATCGGTACTTCAAAGCGTTGTAAGTGGTGTCCGGTTTATGCCGAATCCAGACTAGAACCAATCTGGGAATGTCTCAAAGAAATCCTTAAGAATCCAAAGAATATGTTTGACCCTTTGGAGAAATACATCTATAGGGAAGAAAGCCCGGAGAATGTCAAAGAGAGGCTCGAGCAAATAGCTGTAGAGCTATCGTCTGTTCAGATTAGACAAAGCCGAGTAGACGACCTCTACATCAACGGTCAAATAGACAAAGAAAAATACAGTGAGCATAGTAATTCAAATGGGGCCGAAGAAAAGAAGCTTAATGACGAAGCGAACAGATTGAGGCAATCTCTGCTCACTAAAAAAGAGAAAGCAGAAAGGGAAGTGGCTATCGGAAAAGCTTACGAAAAAGTAAAAGTGAGACTGGACGATGTATCTTACGAAGAAAAAATGGAAATAGTCAGACTTTTTGTTGAAAGGATCACTCTTTATGCAAAAGAGGATTACGCTTCGGTTGTTTTTCGCTTCCCGAGTTCAACCGAGACGGCAACAATTAAGCTTGGTTCCAAAGTTTCGGAAGAAAAAGAAGGTTTCCCGCTTGTCTTAAACATCAAAACGATGACTTTAGCCGCAAGGCAGGCGGAAATACTCCGAGCCAACCCCCTAATGTATTTCCCCAGAACTTTAGTTTAAAGATAATGAATACCATTACAAACACAAATAATGAGTCCAGCGAGGATCGTGGGAGCACGCGCGAGGCCTACAAGCCAATGCACAGGTTTGATCCTGTAGATACGGAATACTATTCAGCAAGGCAGATATGCGAAAAAGAAATTTTTTACTGGAGAAAGAGCTACAAGACTACAATAAAATACATAAACTACTATGGCCATATTCTAAAACCAATACGAATGGGTACAAAATCTGGCGTTAGATACTATATTTTGGGTAAGAATCTGAAAGAATTCGTCTGGATGTTTGAAAATAATAAACTCTGTTGATTCAGATGGCATAAATTATTGTAATAGAATCTGAAAAGTAGTATTCTCTGATTAATGAATTTGGATGAATTTAATAGTTTGCTAGACGATTTTGAAAACGATGATCTGGAATTCAGGGCAGCTTTAGGAATGAATGAAGACAAAGACAGAGATATAAAAACTATAGTTGCCTTTTATAATACCAGAGGCGGAAAAATTATTTTTGGGGTACAAGAGGATGGTCACGAGAGAAAAGTTGTAGGTCTTGGTGAAATGTTGCCCCAGACGTTAGAATCTAATCTGGTTAATAAAATAAGAGGCAGATGCAATCCGGAACCAAACCCATTTCCAAAGATTGAATTTTTCAAAGATGGTGGACACCATATCGTGATCGTTCATTGTGAACGAGGAGATAGTCCGCCCTATAAGGCAAACGGGAAAGTTTATATACGCAGAGGTTCAAATAATGTTGAAGCGAACGAAGAAGAAATCGCCGAATTATATAGAAGAAATAGTCAGGTGTGCGATAATAGACCAGTCACAAATTCTACAATTGAAGATCTTGATTTGGAATTCATTAAAGTAACTCTGGAAAAGAGGGAGCGCTCTCAAATAATAGGGGATGATTTGATAAAACTTCTTTGCAGAATGAAAATTTTGACAAACACCAACGGAGAATCTAAGCCGACGATAGCCGGATTGTTGTTATTTGGAAAAACACCTCAGGATTTTTTGCCGAACTCAAGAATAAGAGCAGAAGCAAAATCTGATCCGGATTCAACTGATTGGGATGATATAGCTGAATTTAGCGGAAATATATTCGAACAAATAAAAGATTTTGAAAGTTTTGTTAGAAGAAATATAAAAGTTTCGGCAAAAGTTGTAGGTTTCGAAAGGACAGAAATACCGGATATACCTATTGAGGCAATCAGGGAAGCCGTAATCAATGCGATCACGCATAGAGATTATAGTGATAGCGGATCAGAAATTCAGCTGAAGATTCATGGTAAAAAAGTTATGATCCAAAATCCTGGAGGTCTGATAGCTCCTCTTACTGTAGAAACTATTTTGTCCGGAGATTTTATACCAAAAACTAGAAATCCTATTATTGCTGACCTGTTAGTTCAACTTGGATATATGGATAAAAGGGGAACGGGATTAAAAAGAATGATACATCTTTGCGGAGAAGCTGGTCTTAAAGAGCCGGAATTTGGCGAATTTCCAGACAGGTTCCAGGTCATCTTTAATGGGGGCGATAAATCTATAGTTGACGGGGGAGAAAAAATTATCATACCAGATTCAATTTTAAAAAATATTAAATTAGACACAGAACACAAAAAGATTTTAAAAGTGGTTGAGAAAGAAAAAGAAATAAACTCAACAAAATGTCAGGAAATATTGGGTAAATCTAAACCCTACGCACTAAGAAAATTAAATGAGCTTATTTCTTGGGGAATTTTGCAGTCGTCATCTTCATCAAAAAATGATCCAAACAATAGTTATATACCCCATAAAAATTTATCTGCAAAGGAAGAAAAGTTATCCACAAATCCACACAAAGAGCAGTCTACCTTGTTCTAGTATTTACGCTATTTTACACTAGATTCATATTATAGACCTTAAAATAAAGCTTTTTTAGGTTTTAACAGCTTGTTTACAGTTAGGATTTTATGACTGCTGTGCAACGTTGAACGTTAATTCACGCGCACGAGCATACATAATGACAGAATAAAAACTGCTTCCTTAAGAGTAGAAGATTTCTTGTTCGTAGAAAACTTATGCAAAATTTGCAGAACTTGTTAAACTTATAGAAGTGGAGTAAGAGTTGGCTCTTTAAAATAAAAAAGTGTTGCGCAGCTTCATAAAAAAGTCCATTTGCAAACCGAACATCCTTGATGAATTTCCTGAATTTGAAAACAAAGCCATTGAATCTTTAAGAGAGCCATTGGAAGAAAAAGTGGTCTCTATATCTAGAGCTAAAGGTACCGTTAAATTTCCAGCTCATTTTATATTAATAGCGGCTATGAATCCGTGCCCTTGTGGCAACTACGGTATCAAAGGCAAACCTTGCACCTGTGCGCCTTTGCAAATTGAAAGATACAAAAGGAAAATTTCTGGACCTATAATAGATCGTATAGATATATGGACAGAAGTTTCAAAAGTAGACCATGAAAAACTGACCGAAAAAGCAGAAAGAAGCGAAAGTATCCCGATGAGAGATAGGATAGTCAAAGCTAGAAACATTCAAGAAAAAAGATTTAAAGATGCTAATAGAAAAATAGCTACTAATTCCGAAATGAGCGCTAGAGATATCACTCTTATTTTAAAAATATCAGATGAGGTTAAGGAAATTTTGAATAAATCAGCCAAAACTCTAGATCTTTCTGCTCGCTCTTATCATAAGATAATAAAATTGGCCCGCACCATCGCTGACCTAGATTCATCTTTTGAAATCACTCCCTCCCACATCCTTGAAGCCATCTCCTATCGCCCAAAACAGAGCCAGTATTAAAATTGCTTTTTTGTTTTATAAAAAATATAGGGGTTCTCAATGAGAACCCCTCTTGGAATAGTGTTCGGTTTGGTCAACTCTTTCTATTCCTTTTTTTGTGTGGTGGACACCCTAGAAGATGATACCAAAAGGTCTGACCATTTTGACCGGGACCCTTAATACTTCTGTACTCACCCCCCACATTAATCACAGAGCGGCATTCTTTGCAGAGATGGGGTTTTGTCGCAGTCCCTTCTTTTACAATTAAACCGATTGCTTTCGTACGTGATTTTTCTATTAGTTTCATATTGAGTTCTCTCTGGTCCTTAGATTATATGTTTAGCACTATAAAATCAAATCCTAAAAAGAGTGGTTTACAATTGAGGTTATATTATAATTAGATTTTATGAAAAAACTTTATATTATTATTTTTGTTTTAATTATTTTGTTTGTCAGCTTTTTTTATATGAAAAAGAAGAAACCAAAGTTTTGTTTGTGGGTGATATTTTTTTTGATAGGCAAATAAGAAAGATGATGTATGAGAATGGAGAAGATTATGTATTTTCTTGTATTTCTGGTTTTTTAAAAGAAGCTGATTTAATAGTAGGTAATTTAGAAGGACCAATTACTGAAAATGCATCAGTTAGTTTGTTTACTACATCCGGTAGTGATAACAATTATGTATTTACTTTTCCTACCAATGTTGCCAAACTTTTAGCCAAAAACAATATAAAGATGGTAAATTTAGGAAACAATCATATAAATAATTTTGGCAAAGAAGGTATATCTTCAACTAAAAAATATTTAGACGAGGCAGGAGTGGATTATTTTGGAGGAGCGGCTGGAGATGAATCTGTTTATAGGGCTAAAATAGCGGGGATAAAAGTATCTTTCATATCTTATAACGAGTTTGATGGCGACTCTGCTTCAAAAGTGGTTCAAAAAATAGATGACGAAAAATCAAAAGGACAAATGGTCTTTGTCTATACTCACTGGGGTGATGAATATATCTTGCCTCCAGTGAGAGTAAAAAATTATGCAAAAATGTTTGCTCAAGCTGGAGCTGACCTTGTCATTGGTTCACACCCGCACGTTATCCTCCCTTCTGAAAAAATAGGAGAGACGATAATTTATTATTCTCTCGGCAACTTTATCTTTGACCAATATTGGAACAAAAATGTTTCTACTGGTTTGGTTTTGGAAGTGGTGATTAAAAGGGGAGAAATTAATATCATTGAACACAAAGTTTCTTTAAACAGAGATGGTAGAACTTGCCTTGTAGATTTATAAAAACAAACCTGCCAATCGATTGGCGGGTTTGACGGGTAGTTAGATGCTGAAAAGTATTTTGATAATCGCCTTATTTTAAGCCATATTTTGACAATCTCGGTAAGAAAAAAGAAATTTTCCTTGACAAAAAAAGTGAACTATGCTATACTTTAGACAGTTAAGAAAGGCAATCTTTTAGAGGAGAGAGTCACGAGCGGAGCATAATCATGAATCAAAAATCATGAATTATGCGTAAGCTCTACAAAGCAGAAAGCTTTGGAAAAAGACGACTGATTCTTCTAGGAGAGTTAGTCGTCTTTTTCTTTGAAGGTCATTGACAATATCATAGCGATTGGGAATGAAATGTGAAAAATTCTGGTTTTGCCAGAACACTATCGTAGTTCCTCTTCGCCAAACTAAATGATGGTCCCAATCTGCTTAGGCAGTGCGGATGTAATCTAAATTTGGTGTGGCAAGAGGGGTTGTGAATTTATCCACCGATGAGGTGGAAGACAATTCCTAAATTTCTGCAAGGTCCGCTGCTTCCACTTGCAAGAGTGGTCGAATCGAAGCGAATGACCTTGCTAAACTTCTCACAGCCCTGACCGGATCACGCAAACCAATGCGCCGGCATGTGCCAAGTGAGGAGTTGGGAGGAGATTTGAAATGACGAACGTAAGTCCGTTCCCTGTGACACACAAATATAACAGGAATCCAAAAAGAGAGGAGGCCGGTATAGAGCCGGCTTTCAGTATTAATCAGATTAAGATGTGGATCGGGATGGTTGTTTCCCGGTCGATGGAAGAAGGGGAATTCCTCAAATACGAGGAATTGGTAAAAAGAGTAAACGCGAAGACGCCCTTCCCGGGGTACTGGATAACCGGAAACAACACCGGTAAGCTTTTCAGGTCCGGCCTGGCCCAATGGCCGGAAATAATGCGCTCCAACGGCCTAGAAAATGCAGAAGAAGGGCGTGGACGCATTGGTATCCGCAAGTTAGCGAAGAGCTAGATCTTCTGGGTTTTTTTCCGGAGCTTTTACCCAGACCTAAAAAGCTCCCATGGTTTCATCCTCGTGATCGGCGAGGCTTGCCCTGAGAGAAATTGAAGGGTTGTTCATTCAGTTTATACGAGGTGATACCGATCATCACCTCATTTTCCAAGTTCGTGAATCAGGATGTCAAAGACCGTCTTTGACACTGTCGTGTGTTTGGAAGACCACGCGATTTCTGATTTTTTTAATTTTAGAAATCGTTTGGTTTAGAATTTTCCCACCCTCGGGGAAAAGCGGGGGAGAGAGAAGGAGAAAAATAAAAATGGGAATAGTAGAGTCCATTTTTTTTGTATTGACGACCCTTGCGGTCGTCTTCGGGGCTATGGGGGTAGCTATTTGGCTCGGATTTAGAGCCAATGGCTACGGGTGGAAGGATAATCTTCTTCTTCCGCCCACCAAAAAAACACTCCCCCAGTTTTTGGGGGAGTTGAAAAAAAGACTCTAATAGAGTCTTATCGCTTCATGGGTTTTTCCCCAGAGCTTTTACCCAGACCTAATAAAAGCTCCCACGGTTTTATCCTCGCGATCGGCGAGGCTTGCCCTGAGAGAAATTGAAGGGTTGTTCATTTGGTTTATACGAGGTGACCCCGATCATCACCTCATTTTCCAAGTTCGCGAATCAGAGTGTCAAGGTTGAACCTTGACACTGTCGTGTGTTTGGAAGACCGCCTGTTTTGAAAAAATTTTGAAAAAACGGACGGTTTAGGTTTCTGCAAGGTTCCCGCTGGTGAAGCGAATGGCCTTGCCAAACTTCTCACAGCCCTGACCGGATCACGCAAACCAATGCGCCGGCATGTGCCAAGTGAGGAGTTAGAGGGAGATTTGAGATGAAAAAGGAACATTGGTCCGACGGTATATTGTTGTGGGTGGTAGAAAGCACCACCCATTACCGTTGCATTTTAGACGGAGGTATCATGGCGACAGCACAGCGGTCGTTTGATAATAGATACCGTCTCTCTGGAGCGTGGGGGGCTGAAGGTGTGTTTGATTCTCTCGCGGACGCTATGAACGCGGTTAAGTCTGCGTTTGAGAATCGAACACTTTGACCCCATTATCCCCGATTTAAGGGTTTTTGTGGAGCTTTTACCCAGACCTAATAAAAGCTCCCACGGTTTTATCCTCGCGATCGGCGAGGAATTGTTCTTTCGGTTGTTTATACGAGGTGACCCCGATCATCACCTCATTTTCCAAGTTCGCGAATCAGAGTGTCAAGGTTGAACCTTGACACTGTCGTGTGTTTGGAAGACCTCATTAGATGAAATATCTAATGGGGCAGGTTTGTGAAGAAATTGGCGTGGTGCAGATAAAATTTTGAAAAATCCCCACAGAGCTGCAGACTATGGAATCTAATCGACTCTCCTTCGCTTAAAAAGCTATGGCGGGCGAGCAAGGAAACGGTGTGAGTAATATTGCTTCTATTTGCGCAAGTGAAAAGAAGTACAAATATCTCTCCTCTAAACACTATTTTCTCGTTCGTATCATTTAGATTTCGTTTGTCTGTGGCTTTGTGGGGATTTTTTGTTTGTATTTAATCAATAAAGTTAGTTGCTGTTAAAATTGTGTATAATAATTGATAATGGATTGGTTTGTAAACATTGCTATATTTTTAGCTTCTTGTGGAATTTTATATATTTCAGGTGAACTTGTTGTTACTAGTTTGGTAAAACTTTCTCACTTTTTAGGATTGAAAGAGTTTGTGGTTGCCTTTTTTGTAATGGCTTTTGCCTCTTCTTTGCCTAATTTTTTTGTTGGTATTACTTCAGCAATGGAGGGCATACCCCAACTATCTTTGGGTGATGTCTTTGGTAATAATTTTACCGCTTTAACTTTGGCGGTGGCTGTGGCTGTCCTCTTTTCTCCAAAAAAAGAAATACAAATAGAAAGCCAAACTGTAAAAAGTTCTTTGATTTTCACTATTTGCGTGGCTATTTTACCTATCATTCTTTTGATAGATGGTGTTTTATCAAGAGCTGACGGGTTTATTTTGTTGTTTCTTTTTATAATCTATTTAGGATGGCTTTTTTCCAAGAAAGAGCGGTTTACCAAAAAATACAGGGAGGAGGAACCTAAAAATTGGAAGAAAATTTTGAATGAATCTCTTAAAAATATTGGAAAAGTTTTGCTCGGAATTATTTTATTGTTTATCGCCACTCAAGGCGTTGTGGGGTCAGCTTCTTTTTTTGCTTCAAGTTTTAAAATATCCATTAGTTTGGTTGGTCTTTTGATTGTCGGCTTTGGTAATGCTTTGCCGGAAGTATACTTTTCTATCGCTTCAGCTAGAAAGGGAGAGACCTTTATGATTCTCGGCAATCTTTTGGGCTCTATTGTTATTCCAGCTACTGTAGTGTTGGGAGTGGTGGCTTTAATTCACCCTGTTGTAATTAGTAACGCCTCCTTTCTTTTAATTAGTCGTTTGTTTATGATAGCTGCCACTCTATTCTTTTTGATATTTGTAAGGACTCATAGCACTATAAGCAAAAAAGAAGCATTTATGCTTTTGGGTTTATACTTTTTATTTATAGTGGCTATCATTGGGTTTTTGTAAAATAAAAATGAAAAAATTTTATTTAATAAAGTGGTTTTTATATAAAACAAAATAACCCTTAGTCAAACTTAGGGTCTCGAAGATCCTGACGAAGGAAGGGCTACAAAAATATAGTCTAATAACATTTTGTGTTACTCCGCTTCGCTAAAGCTTCGCGGAGTCCTACAAAAATATAGTCACTACGTTCCTTATTTTTGTGGAGATGGGCGGAATCGAACCGCCATGCAATAAGAGATTTGGAAAATTTCTACAAGAGTTAGTTTGTTGCAGTTTGTTTAAATATTTTAAGTATGGAACAAACAAGATCTTAAAATATCGAGCTTCAACATTTAGAAAAAATAGCGAAGCAACTATTTTTCAAAGTCTCAAATTTATTACACCAGATTTCTTTTATGAGACATCAAAGAATCTGACGTCGCTTAGCGAGACTTAAAATTAAGCCCTAACGTAAGCGAAAGCAAAATCACCCACTCCAAAATATGGAGAAACAACGGTTTTTGCTTTTGCGACAACTTTGTTTGCAGTTATCTTTTATAGCAGTTTTAAGAGTGTACTGTAGCTCTCTCTCGCATTTTACAAATGTATCTTATTGTCTAGGCCGATCATCCCCGAAAAAAGGTCGTTCATCAAAACAAAATTTTTGCAAAAGTCTTCGGATCCTGGCTTCGCTTCAGCCAGACTTTTGAAAAATTTGTTTTGATTCACTCACAACCGTTTTTCGGGAATTTTTGGACTGACAATTATTCATTTTTCAAGGTTCGCCTTATCTCGCGGTCAGTATCACGTTTTTTAATAGTCTCGCGTTTGTCGTATTTTTTCTTACCACGCACTACGGCTATCTCTAATTTCAGCTTTCTACCCTTATTATACACCGAAAGGGGTATAATTGTCAATCCTTTTTGTTTTTCTTCTTCTAATAGACTAGAAATTTCTTTTTTAGTCAAAAGGAGGCGACGATTACGTAGTGGGTCGTAATCTTTAGGTGTGTTAGCCGGCTGGTAAGGTGGAATTTGCATATTTATAATGAAAGCTTCATTGCCTCTGATTGTAATATGTGAACCTTCCAGAGAACCCTGTCCCTTTTTTAAAGATTTGACTTCAAAACCTAGCAATTCAATACCGGCCTCGGTTTTTTCAAGGATTTCATAATTGAAGTATGCTTTTTTGTTTTGAATTAAGGTCATATCTTTATAATACTATAAAAATGAGAAATATATTGTAGGTACGTTTTGCGCGAACTGACGAGATTATTTACTATTTTTGTGTTATTATTGCTTTATTAAAATATTATGACAAAAAAAAATAAAAAAATAAAAAAAGACAATAATAAAAATAATTTTTTTAATAAAATCCAAAAAGGGGGACCAAAAAACTCTTTTTCTGGCAATTTTATAATTAGTGTTTTGATTATATTTTTTGTTGTTTCTGCCTACTCTTTAATCAATGAAAATAAAGCTAAAGAAGATATAAGTATTTCTGAATTAGCTATGGCTGTAAAATTTGGTGAAGTGAAAGAAATTTCAGTTAAGAGTGGAGATATTGAGGCCATTTTTCAAAACGATGTTATTAAGACCTCAAAAAAAGAAGAAAGTTCAAATATCACTGAAACTTTAGCTGCTTATGGAATAACTTCATCAGAGTTGGCTAATATAAAAATTAGCGTTACTCAAGATAGTGGTTTTTTCTATTGGCTTTTAAATCTTTCTCCTATTTTATTCCCTGTTTTGTTTATTGCTGTTTTTATTTGGCTTATGACTCGTCAGATGAAAGGGTCTGGAATGCAAGCTTTTTCTTTTGGACAATCACGAGCTAGACTGACCGAACCTGATGACCAAAAACAAAGAGTGACCTTCAAAGATGTGGCTGGCTGTAAAGAAGCTAAGGAAGAACTCGGAGAGATAGTTGATTTCCTTAAAAATCCTAAAAAGTTTTTAGAAATTGGAGCTAGGATTCCTAAAGGAATACTTCTTATGGGCGCGCCCGGTACCGGCAAGACTCTTTTGGCTAGAGCGGTAGCTGGAGAAGCGAGTGTAGCCTTCTTTTCTATTTCTGGTTCGGAATTTGTAGAGATGTTTGTTGGTGTCGGCGCAAGTCGTGTGAGAGATCTTTTTCAAATGGCCAAGAAGATGGCTCCGGCTATTATTTTTATGGATGAGATAGACGCTGTTGGCAGGGTGCGTGGTGGTGGTATGGGTGGTGGCAATGACGAAAGAGAGCAAACTTTAAACCAAATTTTAGTGGAGATGGATGGCTTTGAACCAAATGAAAAAGTGGTAGTGATGGCTGCTACCAACAGGCCAGATGTGCTGGACCCCGCTTTACTTAGGCCGGGACGTTTTGATCGCCGAGTGACTATTGATTTGCCCGACAGGGGGGACAGGGAAGCTATACTTGAAATTCATTCAAAAACTAAACCTTTTGGTGAAGATGTTAATTTAAAGGTTGTTGCTGAACGCACTCCCGGTTTTTCTGGAGCTGATTTGTATTCATTGATGAATGAAGGGGCGATTTTAGCTGCTAGAGAAAATAGAAATAAAATTTCTCAATTTGATTTGATACGTTCAATTGAAAAGGTGATGCTTGGACCTGAACGCAAAAGTCATATTCTTTCAAAGAAAGGTAAAGAGGTTACTGCTTATCATGAAGCTGGGCACGCTTTGGTGGCTAGCGCTTTACCAAATGCCGACCCTATTCACAAAATTTCTATCATTAGTCGCGGACGCGCGGCTGGTTATACTCTAAAACTTCCCGTAGAAGACAAAAAACTTCAGTCCAAAAAAGAATTTTTAGACGATATTGCGATGTCTCTTGGTGGTTATGTGGCAGAAAAAATTGTTTTTGGAGATTTGACTACTGGACCATCAAACGATTTGCAAGTTTCTACTGCTTTGGCTCGAGATATGGTCACCAAATATGGTATGTCAGATAATCTAGGGCCGATCGCTCTTGAAGGAGCAGAAGGGAAGACTCTTTTTGGTAGGGGGGTTAATGAAAAAGAATATTCAGAAGAAGTGGGGGCTATGATTGACAAAGAAGTTTCTAAAATAATGAAAGAGGCGCATCAAAAAGCAGAACAAATAATCATTGAACGCAGACCTCTACTTGATATTATTGCTAAAAGACTGATAGAGACAGAGACTATAGAACGCGATGAGTTTGAATCAATACTAGTCGCTAACGGTATTCAACCCAAAAGGGAAGAGCATTTGGTTTAATTGCCGAGCTCGGTTTCAAGGATTTTCCATCCAGAATTAACTCCGACATAACCGCTAGTTCCGGGGTCAAAACCTGCCAACATATAAGCGCCATGTCCAGCGCTCCCGTTTACGGTGCAAATTGATGAAATATAGTAATCAGCTCCTGGGGTACTGCCAGGTAAAGTTACTTTTGAAGCGCCACAACTTATGTTGTAGCCTAATGCAGCACCTTGACTTTGGGCTAGAGCGGCACAAGTTTTGGCTGCTTCCAAATCTCTATAAATATCTCCTGTGCATTTTTGATTGGCTAAAGTAGCTGCGGTAGTGGTGTTAATGTTGTTTTGGGCTGGAGTAGAACCAGTGGTGGCATTAGATGTCGTGGTATTTTTTGAAGGAGCGTCAGTGATGTTGTTTGGATTGTATTGTTCAGAAGTAGAAACGCCAGAAGTAGAGAGTTCTAATTTAGCTTTAGCTTCAACGATTAATTTGTTTACTAATTGAGTTAAAGCTCTAACATAATTTGCCGTAGCTGTGTTTGATTGAAAAGTTGAGCTATTTACCACATTGGTACCAGTAGTACCACCAGTAGAACCGCTAGTAGTTGTTCCACCAGAAGGACAACCTCTTCCTACGCAATCACCTATTGTGCGATTGGTACCTGTATTGCTACTACCACTAGAGCCACCACTTATACCATAAGATGCTTTTAAACTTACTAATGGATCTGTAGGTATGGATAAATTGCCAGAACTTACTATGTTTTCATTTTCTAATAAATTTCTTTCATAGTTTTTAACTGCTTCAGTATAAGTAATTTGAAGTCTTCTTAATTTTTCAGCTACCGAGCCGGCATTTAAATAAGTGTCACCAATCTTTATAGCGGCACCAGTAGGAATGGTAAATGGACCTCCAGTATTATAAGAACTTTGAGGAATAACTGTTCCTCCAAACCAACCAGCCAATTTGCTGGCAGTAGATGGAGTGGCAAAATAAGTGGAATTATAAGTAGTATAAGTACCATCGTTGGAATTATAACCTTTAACATTTTGTTCCCATTGTGGAGTAAACTGCATTGCTTCTACTGCTAAAAGACTGGTTACTGTAGGATAGCCATATTTTTGGGCTATACTATCAGCAGAGCTTGCTCCATAGACAGTCGCTCCAACTAAAAACATTGAAAGGGCAATGCTTGAAGTTATTATGAATTTAATTTTTTTCATTTGTTTTTGTGAAATTGTGTCGTGCGTTATGTTTGTTAAAACACGACTTTTTTCTCATTAGATTATTAATATAAATACTCTTTAAATTATACAATTTTAAAAAGATAAAAACCAACAGTATTTTATGATTATACCACACCTAAAAAATACAAGGACTCTCCTTGTATTTTTTAAAATAAATTACTCCATATGCACTATATTTTTTTCTGCTAAATATTTGGCTAAAATAGGATACTTTTTTAATTCAAAATCTTTTTCAATCAAATTTTTGGCTTCTTCTCTAGCCGCTTCTACCATTTTTATATTTTTAAGAGCTTCCATAGCGAGGTCAGAGACACCCCACTGTTTGGCACCAGCTAAATCTCCCGCACCTCTTTGTTGTAAGTCTGCCTCGGCTAATTCAAAGCCGTTTTTGGCGATAGTAAATGATTTTAATCTAGATATTGTTTTTTGGTTTTTGGAATCAGCAAAAACAAAACAATGTGGTTTGAAAGAGCTTCGCAAGACTCTTCCACGGAGTTGGTGCAGTTGAGCTAAACCAAAACGCTCGGCATTTTCAATAATAATGATGGTGGCGTTTGGAACATTGATACCTACTTCTATAACTGATGTCGCCACTAAAATATCAATCTTTTTATCTTTTCCGCCAGAGGCGGATCCGCCTCTGGCGGAAAATCTTCTCATTACATCTGCTTTTTCTGACGGCTTCATCTTGCCGGTGATGGAGCCAACATTAAACTCGGGAAATATTTTCTCTTGCAACCTTTTGGTTTCTGATTTGACCGATTTGGCGTTTAGAGTATTTTCTTTGTCTGGGTCTGGGTCGTTTACTCGGGCGCAAATAACAAAAGCTTGTCGACCGGATTTTAATTCTTCTCTCACTTGTTTATAAACCTCTTCTCTTTGGTGGGGCAAAATTATTTTTGTCTCGGGAATTTGTCGTCCGGGAGGTAATTCGTCAAGTAAAGATAAATCTAAGTCTCCAAATATTGTTAAAGCTAAAGTGCGAGGGATGGGGGTGGCAGTCATTGAAAGGAGGTGTGGAGCAATGTCGTGTTTACGGCGGAGACTCATCCTTTGTTTAACTCCGAAGCGGTGTTGTTCATCTATGATAATAAAAGCGAGGTTTTTAAACTTTACTGTTTTCTGGATGAGAGAGTGAGTGCCGATAAGGATAGGTATTTCACCATTTGCTACCCATTTGAGGAGTTGGGGTTTAGATATTTTAGTCCAAGCCAAGGACAGTCCTTTGGGGTCGGGGCATTTTAAGGACTGTCCTTGGCTTGTTTTGGAGGGGAATTTTTTGGCTCCGCTTCCAGTAATAAGACCTATTGGTATTTTGTATTTAGAAAAATATTCAATAAAAGATTCAAAGTGCTGTTCTGCCAAAATTTCTGTGGGAGCCATATAAGCAACTTGCAAATTACCAAATTTTCTATCTGGAGGAAGTGTTGAGACAGCCGCGAAGCTGGCTGCTGTGGCTACTGCGGTCTTTCCAGAGCCGACATCTCCTTCAAGCAAGCGAGACATAGGATGGCCAGTTTTAAAATCGTTGAGGATGGCTTTGATAGATTTATCTTGAGCTGAAGTTAATGGAAAAGGAAAACTTTTTACAAAATCTTTGACTTCAGCTTCTTTTTCTATAGTGAAAGAATTTTCTCTCTGGGCAATAAATTTTTCTTTTTGCCTATCAATTTGAATAAAAAATATTTCTTCAAAAGCAAATCTTTTTCTGGCTATTTCAGCATTTTCTTTTTTACGCGGAGCATGAATCCAGATCAAAGCTGTTTTTAAAGAAGGTAAATTATATTTTTTTAAAATTTCTTGAGGGATTGGATCTTTTAAAGTGTCAAGGACGTTCCTTGATATAATTTTTTGGATAGTATGATAAATCCAATTTGAAGAAATACCTCTGCTTTCTGGATAAACAGGGAAGAGGTTGTGACTGTCTCCTTCGGATCCCGCAAAGAGTGAGCCACTAGTGCCTTCGGGTATTTGAGTAACCTTTTCTATTTTAGGGTTTGTAAAATTGAGTTCTTCTGAAACTCGCGCCTCGCTATCGCTTATCGTCTTCGTTTTTGTTAGTTTATTTTTTTTGGCAGAAACTCGACCTTCAATCCTCACCAAACTTCCTTCAAAAAACATTTTAGCGATGTAAGGTTGACTAAACCATACAATTTTTACTTTTCCGGTAGAGTCCTCTACTTCGGCTGTTGAAATTGCTATTTTAGATTTAAAAGTTTTAGTTGTTTTTAATTTGGATATCTTGCCAAAAACCACAGCATTATCGCCTTCATTCAAAAATTCGATGGCTTTAACTAAACCCGACTCTCCGTATCTGACAGGAAAATGTCTTAAAATATCAGAAACTTTGGTAAGACGCATTTTCACTAACGCTTTTTTTTGGAAAGGCGAAAGTCTTTGTATCTGTTCAATGATGGTGTCTGCTTTGATTATATTTAAGGACATTGTGCAAATTCACAATTAGGACCTACTCTACCAACATAACTTCCATCAGGGCAAAGCTTGGCATCTGCTGTGCAAAATATTGGTTCATCTTCTTCTATTATGGTGCCATCTTCAAATATTGCACCAGGTGGAATGTTATTGTTTGGGGTTTCTGGGCAAACAAATTCACAATTTGGTCCGGTTCGACCAACATAACTTCCGTCAGGGCAAAGTTTGGCATCTGTTGTGCAGACTATAGGATCTTTTTCATTTGGATTTTCGTATTTTACTGGATTTGGATTATAAATATAAAGCAGGCCTCCAAGAATAAAGACTACGATTACAAATATTATAATAAAAATTCTATTGTTCATATGATGATGTTTGGGTGATTTAAGCTTTGAGATCCAATCACCATAGACGTATTTTAGCATATTTTTTAGTGGATTGCAGAAGCTCTCGGGCCGCTAACTTGCCTCAAGTAATAGGAACACGCCGATACTAAATTGTCAATGCGGAGAGTGTGGGATTCGAACCCACGGTCCCGGTAAGGGGACACCTCGTTAGCAGTGAGGCGCTTTCGACCACTCAGCCAACTCTCCGATTGGTGGTGGTCGAAAGTTTCTTTCGTCCACCTATTGTCTGTTCGCATTTGCTCACAACGACAATTCTGCTCACTTTGTTCGCAGACCGGATGAAAAGCAAAGCAGTTTGCTTTTCATCCACTCAGCCAACTCTCCAACTTAAATATTCTTGCACGAAACAGGTCTTTTATCAAAGATTTAATAGATTTGACTATTTTAACTATATTTGTTAGCTTTAAAGAAGCCCGAGAGGGTTTTTTATTAGAAAGAATATATATGGCAAAAGCTTCAGTAAAAGCAAGGGCTCTAAAGAAACCGAAATTTAGTTCTCGGTCTGTTAACCGTTGTTTTAAATGCGGTAGAGCTAGAGCTTATATGGGGGATTTTGCTCTTTGCAGGATTTGTTTTAGAGAACTTGCCAATGAAGGTAAAATTCCAGGAGTAAAGAAATCATCTTGGTAAAATTATGAGAAATTAAATTAGCAGATTAACCAGATAGGAAAAATATATTAAATTGTATAATTTCCTACCTTTAACAGAATGAATGACCCAATAGGAGACTTTATAATAAGAATAAAAAATGCTGGAAGCGTGCGTAAGGCTAGCTTTACGGTGCCTTTTTCAAAAGTAAAATTGGCTATAGCCGAACTTCTTTCGGCTAAAGGTTATCTTGGTGTTGTTACTAAAAAGAACAAAGGAAACGCTAGATATTTAAATATAGAACTACTTTATATGGAAGACGGAAGTCCAAAAGTGAGAGGGGTGAAAAGGATGTCAAAACCTTCAAGACGTATATACGAAGGCGCTAAAAATATCAAAAAATTTAGAAAAGGGTTTGGATTGTCAATTTTTTCTACTCCTAAAGGCATTATGGCTGATACAGATGCTAAAAAAAGTAATTTAGGAGGAGAATTTTTATTTAATATATGGTAATTCAACTACGCTCACTATAAATAACAATAATATGTCAAGAATAGGTAAAAAAGGAATACAAATACCAGAAAAAACAGAAGCAGTCATAACTGGCGGTCTTTTTAAAGTTAAAGGCCCTAAAGGTTCTTTAGAAAGGAATTTTCTTCCTGAAATATCTATTACTATTTTAGACAAAGAAATAACTTTGGCTGTCGTTAAAGAAAATGGTTTAACCAAAGCTCTATGGGGCACTTACGCTTCTCATATAAAAAATATGATCCAAGGAGTAACTGAAGGTTTTGAGAAAAAACTTATTTTGGAAGGTGTTGGATTTAAATCTCAAGTAAATGGTAATAAGCTTGTTTTGGCTTTAGGATTTTCTCATCCTGTTGAAATAGAAATCCCAACAGGACTTGAAGTTAAATCAGAAAAAAATAACATAACAATAGCGGGAGTTGATAAAGAATTGGTAGGAAGTTTTGCTGCTAAAGTGAGAGATTTAAAGAAACCAGAACCTTATAAAGGTAAAGGTTTTCATTATCACGATGAAATTGTAAGAAGAAAGCAGGGCAAGAAAAGTGTATAAAAGTCAGTAGTTAGTATCTAGAAAATTATGAATACAAAAATTAAAAAAATACAAAGAGATAGAAGAAGAAAACGAATCAAAGCGAAGGTTTTTGGCGTTAAAGATAAACCAAGATTATCTGTATTTAAATCAAACAAATATATTTCAGCTCAACTTATTGATGATTTTACAGGGACCACTTTGGCAGCTGCTAGCAGTAAAGATGTGGTCGGTAAAGGAGTTTTGGTCAAAGCTAAAACAGTTGGGATAAAGATTGCGGAACAAGCTTTAGCCAAAAAAATAAGTAAAGTGGTTTTTGATAGAGGTGGTTATATATATACAGGAGCTGTCGCCGCTGTGGCTCTAGGAGCTAGAGAAGCTGGACTAAAATTTTAATAAAAAAATATGATAGACAAAGAAGAAAAAAAAGAAATAATAAACGAAGTAATAAATGAAGATAGTGAAATTAATACTGTAACTATAAAAGTAGCGCCTAGCGACAGTGGTTTTACTAGTAGAGATAAAAGAAAAAATGAACGCAGACCGTCTAGAAGACCAGAAAGAGTGAAGCAAGAATTTGATAATAAAATAATAAGTATCAGAAGAGTAACTAGAGTGGTTTCCGGTGGCCGTAGATTTAGTTTTAGTGTTTCTATGGTTATAGGTGACAAAAAAGGGAAGGTTGGTGTCGGTACTGGTAAAGCAACAGATACTCCAATCGCCATAGACAAAGCTATGAGAGCGGCTAAAAAGAGTATGATTAAAGTAAATTTGACTGATAAAAAGTCAATTGCTTACCCTGTAGAAGCCAAATACTCTAGTGCCAAAATCGTCATCCAACCGGCTCCATCTAAAGGAGTAATCGCTGGATCTGCAGTCAGGGTAGTTTTAGAGCTTGCTGGTATCAAAGAAGTTTCTTCTAAAATACTTTCAAGATCTAAAAACAAATTAAATATTGCCAGAGCAACTATCAAAGCTTTGGCTACTCTAGCCCCTCATTCAAATAAAATTACTAAAGTTGTCAAAGATGATGAAGTTATTAAAGAACAGGTAAAATAAATTATTTATGCAATTCCATAATTTAAAAAGAGATAAAGCAAACAAAAAGTCAAAACAAATTGGCCGTGGTGGAACTCGTGGTAAAACTTCAGGACGTGGCACTAAAGGTCAAAATGCTAGAGCTGGTGGCAAAAAAAGACCAGAGATGCGTGATATTATAAAAAGATTACCAAAACTTCGTGGTCGTGGTAAAAATTTCTTGAAATCCAGAAAGGAAGATTATGTACCAGTTAAACTTTCTGTTTTAGGAGAAATATTTGAAAACAAAGCAATTATAAATGGTAAAATTCTTTTGGAAAAAGGGATTATAAAGACTAGAAACGGAAAGATACCAAAAGTGAAGGTCTTGGCAGATAAAAAGATAGAAAAAACTTTTGTTTTTGAAGATGTTAAAATATCATCAGTCGTCAAAAAATTAAATGAGTAATTTTATTCATAAACTTAAATTAATAACAGGAGACAAAATTCTTAGAAATAGAATTTTGTTTACTCTTTTTGTATTGGTTTTGTTTCGTTTTATGGCTGTTATTCCAATACCCGGCATTGACACTCTTCGTCTTGAACAATTTATTTCTGGTAATGATTTCTTTGGTTTGCTAAACATTTTTTCTGGCGGTGGACTTTCAAATCTTTCTATTATTATGCTTGGTGTTTCTCCATACATTACCTCTTCTATCATTATGCAACTTATGACGGTGATGTTTCCCAAACTTAAGGCTATGTATCAAGAGGAAGGTGATGCCGGTAGGAAGAAATTTGCTCAATACTCAAGACTACTCACTGTGCCTTTAGCTCTAGTTCAGGGGTATGCTTTTATTACATTGCTTCAAAGTCAGGAAATTTTGGCTAAATTGGGCACTTTTGACCTTGTCACTAATCTTATTGTTATTGCTGCTGGCTCTATTTTGCTTATGTGGTTGGGTGAACTTATCAGTGAGTTTGGAGTAGGTAATGGTGTTTCGTTGCTTATATTCGCTGGTATCGTTTC